>MDTB01000932.1_pt1 | contig 99848 bp, 76 predicted proteins | sample 811161 | NCBI WGS metagenome assembly MDTB01 (sample SAMN05326650, study PRJNA326480) | marine metagenome | isolation source: seawater | place: Mediterranean Sea | collected 2009
CAGGCTCGTACCGAGGCTCAGAACAAACGATCCGAGAGAGAACGAATACAAGTTACAATTGACGCACTCGATCATGGTATCACGTCGGCCAAAAGCGCTGCAATGAGTCTGAAACAGGAGCTTATCGATCAGGAAATTGAAATCCCTGATTCCGACGAAGAGATGCCAACCCTGGCCGAGGTTGAACGACTCATATCGAAGATCGAGAGGAAACTCGACAGTCTCGGCGATGTCAATATGCTAGCAATCGAACAGTATGATGAGACTGCAAATAGGATAGAGCAACTCATCGAAGATGGTTCCACACTTAGGAAGAGACGCGATATGCTCGTTGATATCGTAGATAGACTAGAAGATGAAAGAAAGAGCAGGCTACTCGCTGTCTTTGAGCACATCAGCGAGAATTTCTCGAGGGTATATGCTATTCTTCAACCAGGTGGCAATGGGAGATTGAGGCTTGAGAACCCAGAAAACCCCTTCGAGGGTGGATTGGAGATGGATTGCGTCCCTCCAGGCAAGAGTCAGAAAACACGAAGATCACAACTCTCCGGAGGAGAGAAGTCCATGGCCGCACTGGCACTTGTTTTCTCGATACAAGATTTCGAGCCAAGTACATTCTACTATTTCGATGAGGTAGATCAAAATCTCGATCCATTCAATTGTCAACGAATTGCAATGCTGTGCAGGCGGCGAAGCGAGGCAGCCCAATTCATCATGGTCACATTGAGGAAAGTCAGCCTTTCAATGGCCAATCATCACGTTGGAATCACCCATGCTGGAGATGGCGTTAGTAGGAGAATTACTGATTTCAACAGAGAGGCTGCATTGGCTCTTGGCGAAGCATTCGAGAAAGAAATGGAAGCCCAAGGCCCTCCCTCAACTTCAGACATGCTATCGGAAGACCTCCCCCACCCTTCAAAGAGGCCAATTGTGCCAGAACCCATCGACGCGCTATCCTCTATCGGAGGGGTCATGGAAAGAGCAGGGGTAGACCCTGAAAAGATCGAGCAGAGTGAGAACGATCCTTTGGGAGAATTACGAGACCGTGCTGAAGCAGCAGACGATGGAAGTGAGAGGAATCCCGCTGCCTCGATCGATGCGACTGTCCGAGAGGAAGACCTAGAGCAGATGTCGGAGACGGAGTGAGGCTACATGGGCATCCTCGATGCGAAGGCCCTACGCGATGATATCGTAGCTCGATTACTCACTGACGAGGTAGATTTGGAGACTAGTGCCTATCTGGATAGGATACTAGAATTGACTGAGATGGAAGAGGCTGAGCACCAATTTCTGAATGATCCATTTGATAGGTCAGTAGCCCTCGTATTACAATTATTTCAAGATAAAGATCTGGATCCTTGGGCCGTTGATTTGTCCGCTTTTCTTGAGATGTTTTCAACAAGAATCGAAGATACAGAAGACATCGACCTACCTACATGCGGCCGTCTCATTCGCATGGCATGGCAGGTGCTCAGAGGTCAGGCGGAATCCCTCGTAGAAAGACAAAATCACGAGGATGAAGTGGATGAGCCTTGGATTTATGATGGCGGTTGGGAGTCTGATTTCGATGATAATGATTACAATTTCTCTGTAGGAATAATAACGGGAACTCACAAGGAACGTCTTCCAGACATGTTTTCTGGAAGAATTCAGAGGGAGGAGGGGCGCCCAGTTACTCTTGGAGAACTCTTGATGGGATTGAAAGCAGCCAGCAAGATATCTGAAGAACAGAACTTACGGCTCAAGATCGCCGAGAAGCGGAGGGCTTCTCTTGAAATAGCACGTGAGAGATTCAGCGGGAGCCTGCACGTTGAAGACTTGGAGGGAGATATACGGAGGACCTGGGAGGCCATGCGAATGCGTGCAAACCCCGAGGATCAAACCTGCACCCTCTCAGCCATATCCGAGGAGCTGGCAGATAGATCCATGGAAAGCGGCACAATACGCGAGGAAGCAAATGCTGAAGCACAGGTCGCGGCAATGGTTGCAACACTATTTTTGGTCAACAGGGGGTATGCCTCAATCGAGCAGAAAGACGCTATCGATGGATCGGTGATTCTGACTGATCTTCACCCGGACGAATCCGACTTCGAGGAATTATCCTTGAGACTGCATCCACCCCCTGAGATAGAGGAGGCTGTTTGATGGATCAGCCCGAACTCTCCACGATTCTGGAAGCAATCTTGTTCGGCGCGGGCCGCTCAATGACAGTCGGAGAGATTGCATTCGCAGCTCAGGAAGACGAAGGCCTAGTTGAGGGAGCGCTTTCGAATCTCAGGGCAACACTATCACGCCGACGATCAGGAGCCTTACAGGTATCTGAGGTATCGGGAAGGTGGATAATGGAGGTGAAACCCAGTCTTTCAGACCGAATGCCTGGCGGGGTACGTCCAGATATACCTCAGAGGCTGATGCCCGCTGCTGCATTGATAGCATACCACCAGCCAATGTCGCAATCGACTTTGGTTGGCATGCTGGGGCAAAGGGCGTACGACCACGTTCGCGAACTATCTGCAATGGGCCTGATTAGCAGACGTCGTGATGGATTGACTAGACGCCTGATGACAACAAGAAGATTCGCTGAATATTTTGGAGCCCCCGATGTCGAGTCTACGAAAGTACGAGCATGGTTTAGGAAGCAGGCTTCAGATGCCGGAATGACTGGCGCTGAACTTGCAGCCTCATTGAGTGGCGGCCAGGCCACAATTATGGAATACGGGCCATCAGAAGAAGAAGAGTGAGATTCAACATCAATTCCTTATCGCTTTCAATGCCTTCTCCACCGCAGCCATCGTTATCCTCTCTCCGCTTGACTTGACAAGTGAGGAAACTGCCTCTATTTCCCCGTCCTCTGCACCTGCGGCAACTATCATATTCTGAAGATGAAGTTTCATGTGACCTGCTTGAATACCAACAGTAGCCAATGCTCTGAGAGCCCCTAGATTCTGGGCAAGACCCGCTGCAGCCATGACCTTTGCAAGGTCATTCGCAGATTTCACGCCGAGTAGTGCAACATTCGCCTTTGCCCCAGGATGGATGCGTATCGCTCCACCTACTAGGCCAACGGCCATTGGTAGTTCGATAGATCCTATGAGATTCCCATCTGAATCCGTGCTCCATTTAGTCATCGATCCATACGTTCGGCCATGTGCGGCATAAGAATGCGCTCCAGATTCGATGGCGCGCCAATCTTGTCCACAGGCTATGGCCACAGCAGAAATGGCGTTCATTATGCCTTTATTGTGCGTGGTGGCTCTGAATGGATCAGCTGCTGCGAAGTGATATGCTTGTATCACCCCATCAATTACTTCAGACCCTTGGGATGCATTATCCCCAGCATCTGACATTTCTTCTGGAGTAAATATGGCAGAAACACGTGCTAAGCGATGAACAGCGAGATTGCTAATTATCCTAAGAATTACAGTGCCGCCGGTCAATTCCTCTATTTTCGGCGCCACTGTTTCGGCCATCGTATTAACGGCATTAGCACCCATTGCATCTCTACAATCAACCAGTAAATGCACAATTAACATGGGGCCAGAAGAGGTCTCAATCGGTCGTGCTTCAATATCTCTACATCCTCCCCCGAATCGAACAAGGATGGGATCTACATCATTGCACATATCGATGATCTCTGTTCTTGCAGACAGCACCTTTTCCGCACCGGAATCAGCATCATCAAGACCAACAACTTGTATCTGCCCAATCATTATCGGATCGTCATTATTTGATTTGAAGCCACCATTTGAGAGGCATCTCTTAGCCATGTTTGAAGCAGCCGCTACTACGCTGGCCTCTTCCACTACGAAAGGGATGGCATAGTGCTCTCCGTCAATTACGAAATTAGTAGCGACACCGATAGGCAGGGCATAGGTGCCTACGACATTCTCAATCATCCTGTCTGCAGTATCGCTATCCAGAGTTCCGGCTTCCCAGGCTTTTAGATGATCTTGATCAAGATTAGCGGCTTCAGCGAGCTTCTCTCTACGTTCTTTGGGCGATAGGCGATGGAAGCCTGGCATCCTGCTATCTTCGATTGGCATGAGGCTGGGTTCGGTTGGCGGGTTGTAAGGAATGCGGAAAATTAGGAAGTGAAGGCTGCATAATGTGGAGCTTGATTCTTATCGGTAAAACCACATTTCAACAGAATAGAGCCAAATAAAAAGCGTTAATTTTAATTTAAAGCGTTAACAAAGCGTTAACAAAGCGTTAACCAAGCGTTAGTAAATATCTAAAATAAGCCTTTATTCATATTTTAAGAGTAATTTTGATTTATTAATACGTTAATATGTAATAAAATAGCGTAAGTATGCGTTAATACTAAAGACAACCTTCTACAACCATGATATATGGAAGGGCCACCATCTCTGTTGGACCTCCCCAGCCTGAGCGGCAATCCCTTTGAAATCAGGCCCCTTTCTATCGGTCAAGCAGAAGATCTGATTGGTAGAGATGACATTGTGATTGAATGTAGGGAACACATGGTATCCGCTTCTCCGAGGATGTGTATAATTTCGGGAGCACGAGGATCGGGACGTACTTCTCTGTTGAATGCAATCGCCTCACAGACGCCGCACCCCTTCATCAGCCACTACTGGCCAATGGACGGAGATCCTGTGAAGAACATGGTCACTCAAACCGCAGCGCATTTCCTGGGCCATAATTTACCCTCCGTGGTATCTGAGACAATACTGCAATTATCTGAAGAGTTGGAGCGAAAAGATGGCCCAATTCCACTCATAGCCTTCGATTTGCCATATAATGTCGAAGTAGATCGAGTAATACCTAGACTTGCTCAGATAATGCAGAAGATGAGGGCGCTTGTCGTATTCACAATGTTGCCAATGCAACTGCAATCATTAGACGAGGGAACACTCGAGATCTTTGATACACCATACGCCCTCAAAAACCTAGAGCAGGTCGAGATTCAATTATTGGCTGATAAGAGAATAGCGCGAGTTGCACGACAGAGGTGGATAATACGACCACTTCTCCTTGAAAAGATTCACGAGTTGACCGAAGGTCTTCCAAGGGCCGTGATTCGAACCCTCAGAGGCCTTGTGGACGAGCGCAGGGGTATGAAGGGTAGTAAGGGCTCCTTGGAACGCTTGGTGCGTTGGTCAGACGCCCCTATGGCAGTTGAGCCGGAAAACCCCCCTGCGATCGAGAAACCACCTGAGCAAAAGCCAGCTGTAGCAGGTGCGATATCTTCGATCTATGAATATGGACTGCCACAGTTTAATTCTGTACCAGACGCAGAAATAGAACCTGTTGACGGAGACCCACTGGAGTTACAAGAAAATCAAAACCTCTCGGATTTGAATTCCAAGCCGTCCGAGTATCAAGAGAAAGAACCACCAACGGATATTTCAGAAACAACTGAAATACTTGAGCAGGAGGATATTATGCAGCATCCTCAACACGAGATTACGGAAATACCTGACACCAAGTCAAGAAATATCCCCGAGCCTCCCGATGGCGGATTCGTCTGGATGGAACCAGGAACAGAGCCCCCCCCACTCCCCGAGCCTCCTTTAGAAAGATCATCAGGAGGCTCTTTCTCCGGTCTTCACAGGAGAACAAACACTGCTACGTTTGAGATGCCGCTAGGTGGCGATGGAAATCGTGTTATTGATGCAAGCCAACCCCCTGTTGAACCCCGAGAAGTCAAATCAAGGGTGCACATAGAACCCTCGCTGTACCGCTCAGAAGAAAATCTTCCAGACAATACGCCAGTAATAGCAACTGAGGAGGCCGTATGGACTGTTGATGGCCAATTTGAGGCCAACCTCCCTCCCCCTGTAGAGGTCCGTCAAGAAATAAAATTCAATGATCACTCTATTCCCCGGGCGAATCTATCTCGAGGAGAAGTACAACGACCTAGGATATCATTCTCATCAATCTCAGAGCCTTCATGGGAAGCCCCCGATTCATTCGTCTTGTCCTACTCGAGAAGTCTCACACATGCAGAGAAGATAATTCTCTCAGCCTCATCGGTACGTGATATATCTCCTTCAGACCCAGAGTTACAAGCAAGGCTCGAGGTCGGCCGACCGAGACTATCTCAGATATTCAACAAATTGAAGAGGAATGGTTACTTGATTGTAAGGAAGGAAGGTAGAACACGATATTTCAGAATAAGTAAGGAGGCTTCCGATGCCCTCAGATAGTCACGAAAAAACCACTCTAAGTATTGAACGAGTTTCCAGATACATCACGATATCAAAAGAAGCACGCGCGAAGGCCACTCCAAAGGATCTGGATGACGAACAGGAGAAGAACCTCGAATCCATGATGAGGATGTTTGATGACTATCTCTCAGATGCGGAGCATTTCCTGTCTGAGGGAGATCTGATTCGAGCCTTTGGAGCAGTGAATTATGCACATGCATGGATCGACTCAGCTGTGAGGATTGGATTGATGGATGGGCATGGCGATGACCGACTATTCACCTTGCCATAGGATAGTCATACCATAGAAGATAAAACAAAGATTTTGATTTACTTCTACTCATCCAACGAGCCTCAGAGAAGGTCCGCTTGTAACTTCAATATACGAGCCCCCGGCACCAACCAGTCTCTCCTTCAATCGCCTATCTACAGTGAGTACTGGCCAACCGTCATCTACTGAAAGCTTCACGAGCATATCGTCAGTGTGTTTCATGTCTTCAATGTCAGGTATTCTTTCTGACCGCTGCTCGAGCAAATCCAATAACAGACCGCTTCTCTTCTTCGACAGATTCTCCAATTCCTTTGCCACGGAGTCTAGAACCAATAATTTCGGCGAGCCGACAACAGGAGCCATGGCAACATCCAGATTCAATCTAGCATCGATTAATGCCACCCAGCCACATGCGTCTACGATTAGGCCGGACAGGCATATCACTCCTTGATGGCCGCATGGCCAATCAGCCTCCACCTAGAACCGATTCTTCGAGACAGCGTTATCCTGCTTCCAACCTCCGCACAGATCGGCAGCCTCAACTTAAGTTTGGCATTCTTTCCTTTAATCTTCGATACTGTGCCCACGCTGGTGGCCGTGGCCGAATTCAACATCAACATCTCTCCCGATTGAAGCGGTCTTACCATCTCCGGAGCCTCACCGGAAGAGGACACCATGACATCCAGTAGAACCAGGTCAATGTTCAGATCAATCCAGACAGGTGGCAATTCCCCTTCCTTTGCCATGACTTGGCCCGAAAGGTCATCCGCCTTCGTGACCATCGGGTCGAGAGGGGTAGATATCCCGCAGAGGCCTCCAGCATGAACCGAATCAAGTGAAAGGCCCCCTCCCTTAATCCCTTGAATGCGAGTTTTAATCGGCTCCCAGTTCGTTTTGGAGCCCTTTGTTATCCTTCTTCCAGGTGCAATGAGTATGTCATCTCCTACAGAGAATGAGCCTCTAACGACACTTCCGCCAATCACGCCGCCCCTCAGTTGATTGGGTCTCAGGCCTGGCCTGTTTATGTCGAAAGACCTAGCTACATACATCAGACCATGCTCCTCCTCAATCCTCTCGGGAGTAGGTATGATTTTTTCAATGGCCTCAATCAAAGCATCCAGATTAACGCCTTGTTGTGCCGATATTGGGATGATTGGCGCATCAGAAGCGATCGAATCTTTCAGGAAATCTTTGATTTCCTTTTGGGATTCAATTGCTCTTTCTCTTGTCACCAGGTCAATCTTGTTTTGAACGACTACTATGTTTTGTATCCCTGCAATTTCAAGAGCGGCCAGATGCTCTCTGGTTTGTGGTTGAGGACAAGTTTCTGTGGCCGATACCAACAATAGCGCCCCATCCATGATGGAAGCCCCAGATATCATCACAGCCATTAGCGTCTCATGGCCAGGTGCATCAACGAAGGATACTACTCTTGCAAGCTCAGTTGGATCATCATTTTCCCCCCCGGGCTTCTTTCCCGTAGGATAGAATTCACCTTGCGGGGTCCGATAGAATGCAGTATCTGCATATCCAAGTTTGATGCTTATGCCTCGCTTCCGCTCTTCCGAATGTGTATCTGTCCAGACTCCAGAAAGGGCCTTTGTCAACGTCGTCTTTCCATGGTCGACATGGCCAACCATGCCAATGTTGACTTCAGGCTGAGATGGTAGCGTTGTGGACATTTATCTCCCGCCGATTCACTCCTCTTCGGAGGATCCAGCGGAGGCCTCGTCCTCTAGTCCGAAGATCACGCCGAGAGGCCGTTTGCCATAGTCGACTACTTTGAGATTGATCTGACGGGTACTCTGGCTGATTACGTTGCCTCTGAGGTTTCTTCGCCTCCTTATGCCCTCGTACTTGTACCGGTATATCTTGCTATTTTTGTTCACATACCTCTTTCCTTTGTATCCGACTCCAGGGCTAACTAGTACAGGTTTCACCCCTCCTCCGTCTAGGTCTGGGCGCATTGCCCTCCCAGTGGTATCGGAGCCCCCTGTGATTTCCAATGTGTATCCTGTGAGAGACTGGTCGCCCTCACCTACAAACATGCCATCAACAGTGTCGCCGATCCTCTTCCCGAGAAAGTGATTGTAACCTGTCCCAGTGATGTCAATTGCGAATGAGCGGCCCTTTGCCTTCGGATCAGTATCATTGAGTACTCCCTTGAAAGACTGATCCCCTGCCATTGCACACACCAGACAGGCGATGCGACACTCGACCCCTATAAGAGCGGTTCGGAGCCCCAATGTGCGTTAGTTAGGCGATAGAACGCTGGAAAGTCGTGTTTCCAGTACTCCGGGCGACATGTTTGACATGGTGATGTGTTGGGTCCGCCCCCGCCCCTTCGTTGCCGAGGCTGTTTGACTTTCAATCATGCCAGATTGCTCTAGGGACTTTACATGCTTCCAGAATGTAGTGTACCCTCTCGGCTCAAATCCAAACTCTTCGCAGACTACATGATACAGTTTCAGAGCGTCCCCACTTGATACCATGTCTTCCTTCTTCAGCCGCCTGCATATTGCAAGCAGTATCAATTTCTTGTGTTCGGATAGATCATCAACTTGATTTGGCTCTACAGATGCACTCCTGATCTTGCTTGGATGTATGTCTCCTATCCCGACTTCCCCCCTTCCTTCTTTTTCTGCCCGGATAATCGCAGCTTCCAAGAGTTCTATCGCCAACCGTGCATCACCTGATTCCGCAGCGTATCTTGCTATCTTTCCAAGCACATCTTCTCCAATTGAACCTTTGATGCAGGAGGCTTCCGCTCTCTGACGAGCTATTTGAAGCAGATCGATCTTGTTGTAGGGGTGAAGATTCACTCTGCTACTGGCACCAAGTCGAGAAATTATGGCAGGCTCAAAAAGCCTGAGAAGAGAGGAATCCTGGCTAACCAGAATAATCGACATAGTCCCTCTTTCATTCTGACCCTCGTCGATTCGCAACAGCCTGTATATCAGGTCTGTACTATCTCTTCGAATCATCACATCTACTTCATCTAAGACCAGGAGCATATGTGCACTGTGCGTTCGAAGATATCGTTTGATTGACTGGATCATTTCACCCGAACTGAAACCTCTTTCTGGATGCCGCTCATCGAGACTGATTGCTATCTGTTGCAATACCTGGGGGCCTGAAGGGTGATTCCTGCAGTTAACATGAACATGCACAATCTTCCTCCGTCCCTCCAAATGCCTTCTTAGATCATTTCCAAATACCTGTGTGAGTACCGTCTTCCCCGATCCAACTGGCCCGGTTATAACTGCCTTGCAGCTCGTATCTGGGTTCTCTATCTGCGAGAATATAGAAGCAAGTTCAGACAGAGAATCATCTCGTCCAACCAGTGTACTCGGCGTCCAATCGTATGAGAGTGGCGACCTATCGACAAGGATTTTCCCGGCCCCTATACGGTCGAGATAGTCAGCCATACGACAATATTCGCGCCAGACCGCTCTTAGAGATATCCGGGGGGAGGGCGCATTCAATGGATCTGGTCAAAACGATATCCATTCTCCCATTTCTTTTCTCCGAGGGCCACTTCAAGCTCATAGGGGGTTATCATCGGTTTAGCATACTTGACAGCATCATCTATGGCTATTCGGGGGCATGCGGTATTCACGAAGACATCGACAGGATAGAAATCAATCAATTCTGGACCCACATGCTCCAATGCTAGAAGGAAACCCTTCTTGCCATGCTTCTCCAATTTCCTCTTCATCCTCAGGGCTAAATTACGCCTCATCTGACCGGGTTTCGCCCCGATCAATATGCCAAATCTATGCTTATCCATTGAGGACATGATCAGTCCTGAACGTTGTCTGAGTATTCTCTCAATCCTCTCTTTGCCCATTTCCTGGGCCTCACCAGTGTATGGATCCAGCATCGCGAGAGGCTTTCCGGTGTGCAATACTAATCCAATCGGATGGAAATCGCCACTCCCCAGGAATATGTAATGACCAACTGTTGGGTCATCACCCGAATAGTTGCAGCCCAGGACCTGGCCCGGGAATGATAATCGAGCACCCCCAATGGGAATTGTGACGTCAAATCCTGCTTTTTCAAAGTGATCCTTGAAGGTTGGCAATAGATGCAAATGCTGTATGCTTCCCACTAAACCGAGTTTTATGTCTGTTAATGGAGCAACTCTGCCAACCATGTCTTCAAATCGATCTAGACCCTCTAATTCAGACAATACCGGTCCAGATGAGTCATTCATCCGATTACTGGCAATCTCTCGATGAGCGTGCAAATAGGGAAGAACTGGCGCAATTTCCGGGCTTCCATCGTATGTGACTGGAATGAAATGCGTAGGCATGCCCGAGTCGATATTCATCTGGGAATGGCCCATGTGTGCCACTAGTTCAGCCCCAATGTTTTGCATTTTATCGTGAACTAAGTCACATGCACCATAGCAAGGATCAGCAGAAAGAACTACTCGAGCCGAGGTCTCAGTCTCTATTTTATCCATCATTTCGAGAGCTTGCATCTTAAGCCCTTCAGGAACTTGAAGAGCCACTAGTCGGTGATCATTCTCTTTTATCCTGGCTACTAAATCGTCCAGTTCGAAGTCATGACGATCGAGATCCATGGTGACAGCCGTTTGTTCGGGCTATGGACGCCTATTTCATCGGTTGCATAGATTACTCTCAGTAATCGAAAGAAAAATACGAGTAGTTAAGCGTAAATCTTGGCGTATTGGTCACATGCATACTACTCGGGCCGTTACTGAGATTGTTCCAACTCACGTAGTTAGAGAGGGGGGCGGATTCAAAGTTCGCCGACCGTACAGGATGGGGAGAGTGATGAGTCCATTTTTGTTGATTGACGAAATGGGACCTGTAAACTACGGGCCTGGAGAAGCACTAGGCGCACCATGGCACCCACATCGTGGATTCGAGACTGTAACCTATCTGTTGGAAGGCAGGATGAGGCATGAAGACAGTGCAGGGAATAGCGGGGAACTGAATCCAGGGGATGTCCAATGGATGACTGCTGGCCGGGGAATAATCCATTGTGAGGAGCCCCAGGAAGAATTTCTTAGAATTGGAGGGAAGACACATGGTTTCCAAATATGGGTCAATCTTCCTTCATCCCACAAAATGATGGAGCCGAGATATCAGGAAGTCCCATCGTCCGAATCACCCGTCGTGGAGCAAGATGGAGTATGGGCTAGAGTGATCGCTGGCGAATGTATGGGGGCTACTTCGTCAATCGATACAAAGATACCAATCACGCTAATTCACGTTAGGATGGATGCAGGAGCAAGTTTAATCCAGCATTTTGAATCAAACCTAAATGGTATGATCTATGTATTCGGGGGAGAGATAGCGATAGAAAATAAGTTGCAAGTCAAAGTCAATCCAATGGCATTTGGCATAGGGGCCAAACAACAAATCCGGGATGGCGAACTAGCCCTTCTCTCGGAGGGTGATGAGATTATGATCAAATCCAAGTCAGATTCTGAATTCCTCATTCTCGCAGGTCCGGAATTAAATGAACCAATAGAGCGCTATGGCCCATTTGTAATGAATACCAGAGAGGAAATCCATCAAGCTCTCTCAGACTATCGGAATGGTACTTTTCTGAATTGAATAAATCAATCTCGATTATTCGGATTTATTCTAGATTCGGACCCACGACAATAATTAGTCAGCCATTTGCACTTGACCATCTACAATTTCGATACGGGCCAAAGATCGTATTGGCCATTCAGGACGCTCTCGATTCAGCCTTGCCCTGCCTTCCCCCTTCTCGATGGCAATTACGATATCACGGAGAATTACCCCCATTTCCTCAAGCTTCTCTAGGAGCGGCTCAAGGGTCCCTCCTGTCGAAATCACATCATCAACGATTACGATTCTCTCTCCAGGAGCTATGTCGTTGATGTATATTGTTGAGCTGGAATATCCAGTCGAAACATCGACAGCGACCTCCCCCTCCATGCCATAGGATCTCTTCCTAATTACAACGGTTGGAATGCCCGTGGCCTCTCCAACGGCTGCTAAAAGTGGAAGTCCCATAGCTTCCACGCTTGCTATCACATCAACGCCCTCCCAATCGGTGGAATCCACAATTAGGGTTGAAACTGCTTTCAGGACTATTGGATCCATCCGGGGGATACCGTCCGATATTGGATGAATGAAGTAGGGATAGTCGCCCTTCCAGATGATGGGCGCACCTTTCAGAGATTCTTCTAAAATTCCCATCGGACTGAGTGGGCTGCTCATATGATTCGGTCTCAGACTAGACCCTTCAATGTCTCGGCACCCTTTACGACTTTTGTCGTACAAGGAGTTGGTAGTTTCATACTTGCCTTTCGTAATGCGTCGCGGGCCTGCAAGTAAAACTCGGGTCTTGTGTGTATGGAAATTACAACTTCTCCGCGCTTTACTCTAGCCGCTGTCCCTACGTTCTTGCCGAATGACAGCCTCATTCCCTGTGAAACACGATCCGCACCAGCACCTGTAGCCTGCTTGTTTTCGCGAATAATGTGATGAGGGTACTTGTGAACACGAAGAGCATAGCCGATCTCAGTGGCTGCATTACGAATCGTGGCATTCGAGATCTGCCGAGCGGCTTCAAGCGCTGTGTGACGGATTTGGCAGGAGTCATCTGCGGTTAGAGTCAGAATCACCTCGAAGCCATCCGCTTCAGCAACTGTTCTGTTTCCCATATGATACCTGAGAATCCTGTTGTTGGGTACACCGCCGGTGTACTTTCTACGAGTATAGGCGGGGCCTTTGATCCGGCGATACATCTTCGCTGGCTTGCGTGCCATCTTAATCCCTCAGTCCGCGGCGACCGGCCGTTCGTATTTAATCCTGAAGGGGGCTTCTCCCTGCTCTTCCCACTGCCTCGCTCTCCCTCTGGACGACTCTTACGCCAAATACGATGAGCACGAATCCCAACAGGAGGGAGGCACCCAGCCGCTCATCGAGGAGCAGCCAACCCCCGAGGACCCCGAATGGCGGCACGAGAAACACATAGGATGAGGCGGAGGTCGCACCAATCTTTTCAACACCGACGACGAACCAGATGTAAGCTAGGACGGTGGATAGTATGCTCAAGTACAATATGGCCACGATATCCTCGTTGTTGGGAGTTTCAAAGCCCCCTGAGTAGACATCGGCAAGCCACCATGGCGTGAGCAGGACTGTTCCGACGAGGGAGTACCAGACTACGATTTCTGAGGAGCTGGCACCGTAGTCCCCCTCGGTCTCGAGCATTATCCTGGTCAGATTGGTCGCGGTGGCCCAGCATAGGGCTGCGAGCATTATCATGAAGTCGCCTTTCAGCCTGTCATGCAGGGGGATATCGGTGTTAGGGCTCCATCCCGTTACCACTGCGACCCCGATGAAGGCAAGGACGAGGCCATAGACCATCCTTGCAGTAATCCTCTGGCCAAGGAAGGGGGAAGCTAGCAGGACAGTGAATATGGGATTCATGGTGATTATCAGCGAGGCGTCCCCCGCGGCGGTGAACTTCATCCCATGCATGAACAGGAGCTGATACCCCATCACTGCGAAAACCGCAATGTGGACAATACGCACCCATGCATCTTTCGAGTCAGGTAACCAGCGTACTTGATCGCCCTTGGTTGATCTGTAGAAGAACCATAGGTAGAACGCTAACATGCAGACGACGTATCTCATCCATGCCCCTGTAGCCGGGGGCAAGGACAGTGCAAGCATGCGCCCGATGGCCCAGGAGCCTCCCCAGATGATGGCAACTAACAGCATCAGGAAGTGCACATTGAGGCTGCCTCTCCTGAACATCGCATCACCCCGTGGTCAATATGGCCAGCCTAGAATCAGAAGTCGGAGCCACAAGATTCGACATAGGGGCCCATCGGACAAAGATTTTCATCGGTTCCCTCTTCATACCCATATTTGTGAGGCAGATATAGCGATGTCAACTCCGTCCCATGTGCTACGTGGCTTGCAGACATGAGTATGTGCTGGTCCAATGCTACGAATGGCATAGTGGAACTCACGCTTCTTGGAGTGGCACAGTCAAACACGTCTGAATAAGTCGCCCCCACATCGACTAGATATTGACAACCGCCCCAAGGTTGACCATTGCGTTCAAAAGGTTGATCACTAACCGAGGAACCAAAACCGAGCGGAAATATGTCTCCCTCAGGGGTGATTTCCGCGATCATGACCTTCCCATTGATGGTGTGATGAACGCCCGAGACGAACATTGTGATGTATAGCGCCTCGTAGGAATCCTCTGAGAAGCGCTCTTCGAGATAGGTTCCGTCCAGCATCGCATCCTTGGAGATCAAGACGGAAAGATGGCTGTCGCTGGGCATGATCAAGTCCTGTTGATCAGGAGTGCTGCTCTGAGGCGTCCCTATCCTGATTTTCGTGAGGGTGTTATCTTCGTCACTCCAACGATGCACAGTGTTGTCAGATGCCTCTCTGATGTACATGTACCCGCCGAGGGGGGAGAGAGGCCTGGGGTCGACAGTGTCGTTGGAGATGTACGATATAGTCGCATCATACCCAGATGCCACTGCAACTCCTGTCAGCTTCAGCAATTCCATGCTGCTGTCAGAATCCACGTTCGCAGCAAACCAGAGGAAGCCGTCTGCCCATACGAGTCTGTCGGGGGAGCTGCTGCCTGAAGTATTCAGATCGTCAACCATCACGGTCGTAGCAGTGGTCCCCATGGTCGTCCAGAGCTCATCCCCGTTGACTCCGTCGTTTGCTGAGAAGTACAGCCTGTCCCCGGCCGCTGTCAGGGATGCTGCATTGCTCCCAGAGGCCCCTGGATTGATGTCTCTGACCCTGACAGCGTCATAGTTGAAGAACGACACGTCGGTGTCGACTTTCCACAACTCCCTGCCATCCTGGCCGTTGTCCGCGGTGAAGTAAAGGCTATCCTCCGCTACAGTGAGCTCTCTTGGGCTAGACCCCGCCCAGTCGGCGCAGCACACATTGATGCCCTGCGCCTGTCCGGATTCCGTATCTGGATGTATGTTCTCCACGATCATGGTGCCGAGTTCAGTCCCATCGGACACCCACAGCTCCTCGCCGCTCATTTCCCAGTCCTCGTAGGAATTCCAGTACGCTGCCATCGAGGAGAAGAAGACCTTGTCGCCAACAGCAGTGAGCTCCCGAGGGCCAGTATACCACGCTATGTTCTGACCTACGAAGGGTACTGATTGAGACAGGGTCTGGAAGAACATGCCGTCCTCTATCACCTGCTTGGTGCCCGATGCAGTCCCGTCCGACACCCAAAGCTCGTGATCCGTGAAAGGCAGTTGTGAGTTGTTCCTGGCAAAGAAAAACAGTTTGTCGCCTGCGACGGTCAGTTCGGTTATGTCGCTGTCATCAGGCTCAGTTGTGCCCTGGATGATGTTTATCCAACGCTCCTCCGGATTGACGTCCTTCACCATGTAGGTCCCGGATACCGTACCGTCCGAGCGCCAGAGCTCTTCTCCATGACTTCCGTCATCAGCAGCGAAATAGGCAACGCCGCCCATTACAACCGGGTTTCTCGGCGCCGCGTCCCCCAGCCCCGGATTTATGTCTTTGACCATGCCAATGGGGCCATTACAAATCCCCTCCCTGTGAGTGATTTCATCCCCGGCGATCCTTCCATCTATGTCTTGGGAACCGGTACCGTCATCGAATCCCAATTGAAATTCATGACCTTGGAGACCATACGGGCAACTATCCCTTTTGTCGACAAGTTGGAATATCGGCCTTGAGATCGTGGTCTGCAATGCAGAAAGTGTGGATTGGAGCGTTTGATAACTAGCTTGAAGCTCCTCAATCTGACCTTCACTCAATAGGAGGTCCACCTCCAATAAGGAGACTTCCTGATCCAGCAATGCCCTTTGTGATTCTAGTTGATCGATGTCTCCCTGGGATGTCGCGATTGTCTGGTTGAGCTGTTCTATTTGCACGTTGAGTGCCGTGATGTTGGCCTCGAGGACGACTCTTCGCTGGGTGGCCTGTTCGATCAATGCGCTCAACGACTCAATATCCGACTCTAGATTCTCCTGGGCCTCCAACAGAAGGAGATTCTCCTCAGAGACTCCGTCAGATGTACTGTTGGCCTCGCTCCAGAGATCTTCTAACAGGTCGATTTGATCTTCAAGGTCGCTCATCTCGCTCCGATTCGATGCCTCGTTGTAAACTAGGCCAGCGCCAAGTGATGCAGTGAAGAATAGAGAAACAATCAGAAGGGCGCTCCGTGCCATAGCGCGGGGAAGCGCACCCCAATCTTGTTTCTTTCCCCTACTGTTTCAATAATTCCAGTAGGGTAATTGTGAAGTCAGGATGTGTGGCTCCCACGCACTCATGTCCTAGAATCACCCCTCCAACACGACTTGCCAATGCGAGAGCAGTCATGGCCACGCGATGGTCGTTGTGCGTCTCTATTTTGGTTTCCGGACGAACCAATGCCTGCCTGCCTGGTACCTCCAGCATGCCCCCGTCTCTCGAATAGGCAGCCATCCCAAAAGATGAGAGAAGCTCCACCGTAGTCTTAACTCTGTGCGATTCCTTACGACCAACATGCCCTATGCCCGTTATTGTCCCTCCCTCGCCTATCGCAAGAAGTGCGGCTGCAGGCGTAATCAGGTCGCTGGCATCAGACAGATCAAGGCTTTCCACATTGTTACTGTGTAGTGATTCTATAGCATTCCCTAGAAGTTCGGATTCCAGGTGTACCGAGGATCTGAGATCGACACCGTGCAGCCTTTCCAGGAGCATGATCACTGGAACCAGGCTTCTCTCCGGAGGAACATCTACCCTTTCTGGCAGAACAATGTCCCATGGTCTGATGATGAGAAAATTTTCTGAAAACTCATTTTCAGATCCGGTTAGACTTGCAATCTTGTAACTCAGATTGAGATATCCCCTGCTCACGGGCTTTCCGGTGATGCGCACGGTCAATTCCGCCCTCATCGATGGGGCTGCCATAAGGAGTGCTGAGAGCGGTTGACTTCCTTCCGACAGATCTAACTCGATATCTCCGGAATTCGCAGGACCAGATATACGCAAAGAACCGTCCTTCCAGCGTTTGCAATCGCAACCGATCGCCGAAAGAGCATTGGAAAGAATGTCGAATGGACGAGATCTAAGCGAGGAATCTCCTGTAATCGAAGTCTCCAGCGGGAGCGATGAGCATAGCGACATCAGCATCCTGAGGCCAGTTCCTGAATTCCCTAGATCAAGACCCTCGCTGGCATGGATCGGGAATCCAACATCGGAAACTCCCACCCTTATCTTCCCATCCATAGTTTCTATTTTGCCGCCTAGCCTATTCAAGCTGGAAACAACATTTCTGACATCCTCTCCGATTTCACCTCGATGACAGATTTCCATTTTGCTTTGAGACTGCGAGGCCAACATTAGCCATCTTATGATGTGGCTCTTGGAAGCCGGAAGAGGCCAAGCCATGCCCTCGGCAATATTGGATTCGGGTAACTCGATCACGACACACTCACGGGGACGAGTCGATTGAACCCTCGCTTCGAATCCAGTCCCCGAAGTCACTCGACCCATCCCAGGAATCAGCCCTCTTGTCAATGATGCTCTTTTCCAGAGTCTCTTCCAGAGTCCCCGTCATTTTGACGAGGTTGTTTCTGTGTAGCAATTTTGGACTCAACCCGGGAAGCAGTATGGAGATGGCCCTCGGTACCCTTCCAGGGTATACCTCATTCACGTGCCCAACTATGTTTGTGGTACAGGTATTGGTGATTGTATTGTACCATTCAGGGTCTTGGTTAAGTTTGTTGGTCCTCCTCAGATAGGATTCAAGCATCCTCCGCTCGTTCCCCGGACCCAGAACGACGGCTTCGAAGAGATGGGTCACCGACTTCTTCCTGCATCTTGTTCTGACTCCGATAACATCTCTCTCAGTTGCCCAGACGTAGATTAACTCGTATTGGCGAAACATCCCCTTGATGGGGTGGTAGCGCTCTCCCTTCTCCCTTCGAACCTCGATGGAACAGGCTAGCCTCTCTCCATCTTCAGTCTCGAAACTCATTATCGTATGAGCCATCTGTCTTTTCGAGGGATCAAAGTACTCCAAGGCGAACCAGATCTTCGATATTTTGTTGAGATTTATCTTGACATCGATCCATCTTTCATCGAAGTCTCTTGTGCTTCTCCAATTGAAATCTCTGACGTTTCGAATCATCACCTCATCACTATTGAAATGTGCAGTTGCCATCCTCTCATTGTCGTTGACCCATGATCTGTCGTTAGATGGTCTGAGGCTGAGATGCCTCATTGTTAGCCAAATCAGGAATGCTAATGCCAACGCGACCGTCAGCAGAATGGGCCAGGCTAAATCAACAGCAACTCCACTTGTTGGGCCGCCTTCCATCAGTACCACATGGAAACCGTCGAGCGCATGAACCCTCCCTCGATATAACATGGCGCGGCAGGGGAGATTCGAACTCCCGAGGTGAGACACCACTGGATTAGCAATCCAGCGCAATGGCCAGGCTATGCGACTGCCGCAATGTTCCGGCGACCCAAGATTCCGGCTTAAGGCGAGCGGTTGGAATCATTCTTCCTCTGCGCTGCGTTCAGAATCTTCGTCGTCCCCGTCGATGAGTTCAGCCGGGAGGCGAGCTACGAAGATAATCTCGTCAATGTGAGACTTCTTCTTGGCGTCCCGCAACTCCATTATTCTGGTTCCCTTGGTAACCTTGCCCAGGGTCTCCTTGGTCTGAGTTGCAGGCATGCGAATCATCATTCCCTTTTCGGTAAGCATGAACAACTGATCAGAGAGGTCTGGGATTTGTCTGACGCCGACAATCGAGTCTGCATCGGAAAGGGCCATCGTTCGAACCCCTTTCGTGCCTCTGTTGGTTTTCCTGTATCCGTCCCTCTCCATCATCGGCTCCCCCTCATCATCGAAGACTGGGACGCTATCTTCGCTGGTAGCTTGAACCATCTCCCCGGAGCCCAATCGGCTACGCTTTGCCATGCCATACTTGGAAATTGTCAGAACGCTCGTATCGAAGTCATCAGTTACGATCATCCCCACCACACTATCGCCAGATTGCAGCTTCATCCCCCCTACTCCTTGACTGACTCTGCCCTGCACTCTGACTGTGTGGGTCATGTGGACCTCTCCCGTTGACGGATCACCCCTTGTCTTGACTTCAGACGGCAGGAATCGGCAAGCATATCCTCCCGAGGATACCAGGACCACATGATCTGCTTCAGTAGCAGGTCTGACTTGGACAAGAGAGTCATTCTGTGTTGCAAATTTCAGGGCATACTTCCCGTTTCTGTTGATCTTAACGTATTCAGAAAGACGACTCCTCTTTATTCTGCCCTGACTCGTTGCGAAGATGAGATAGTGTCCCTCTGGATCCTCAATCAACTCCCTGTCCATTGGAAGTATCGAGATGACTTTCTCATCGTCCCTGAAACCCTCTAGCAGATTGCGTATGTGCGTACCTCTTCCATATCTGCTGGCGGATGGCGTCTCCCATGCGCGCAGCCCGTAAACTCGACCCTGATTCGTGAAAATCAGTAGCCTGTCCTTGGAGAAGCAAGTTACTATCGCCGCAGGAGCGTCTTCCTCCTTGGTAGTGACGCCCTTGAGCCCTTTTCCTCCTCGATTCTGCAGACGGAATGCTTCGACAGGAAGATGTCGTATGTAATCCTCTTGGGTCAGTGAAATTACGATCGCCTTCTCCTCAATCAGATCCTCTCTGTCCATCGAGAGCGGCATGGGGTCAATCATGGATCTCCGCTCATCGCCATGCCTCTCCATCATCTCATCTAACTCCGCGATTAAGATGCTGAGACGCCTCGATCTGGAGGCGATTATATCTGAGAGGTCTTCGATTTTAACCTTCAAGTCTTCAAATTCGCTCTTGACCTTCTCCACATCCAGACGACTGAGTTGGTACAGACGACGCTCTGCGATGGCCTTGGACTGAGGCTCCGTAAAGTCGAACGGCGCAACTCCAGATATCTCTTCTTTACCCTGGAGCACTGCTTCAAATTGTTCTCTGCTTGAACTGGATCTGCCGACTTTGATCACATCGCCAATTCTGTCCTGAGCCTTGACGAGGCCTTCTAGGATATGTGCCCGAGCCTCGGCCTTTTCCAGCTCAAACTTGGCCCTCCTCTCAACAACGGACTCCCGGTGCTCGACATACGTATGCAGCATTAGCGGGAGAGTGAGGAGGACAGGTCTTCCATCCAATATACCCATCATATTGGCTGAATACGACTCTTGCAACCTACTGGATTTGAAGAGCTGGTTTAGAACTGCATGGGGGTCGGCGTTGTTCTTCACCTCAATTACCACGCGGATTCCTTCCTTGGAGGACTCATCGCGAATGTCTCTTATTCCGACCACGGATCCCTTGGAAACCAAATCCGCTATGTGGACAAGCATATCTGATTTCTTTACCTGATATGGTATTTCGTGGACGATGATCCTCTTGCCCTTGGAGTCATCATGAACGTCGCACTTTGAGCGGACATGGAACCTTCCCTTTCCGGTAGAGTACATGTCGAGAATGCCGTCCAGCCCGTGAATTGTCGCCCCTGTTGGGAAATCGGGGCCCTTGACGTGCTCCATGTATTCCTCGATCGCGATGCTCGGCATTTGCTGATTTTCCACTCCTTCCTCGAGTATGGCTCCAACGTGCAATCTAATTGCCCCAGCCACTTCATTGATGTTGTGAGGGGGAATTCTTGTTGCCATCCCTACAGCGATGCCGTCGCTTCCATTCAGGAGTAAGTTGGGCAGCCTTGCTGGAAGGACTGTAGGCTCCATATCCGAATCATCGAAATTAGGCTGAAAATCCACTGTCTTCTTCTCTATGTCCTCTAGCATATGCTTGGAAATCTTGTCCAGCCTGCTCTCCGTGTACCTCATTGCCGCCGGAGGGTCACCATCTATAGATCCGAAATTGCCCTGTCCGTCTACAAGAGGGTACCTGAGTGAGAACTCTTGTGCCATCCTGACCATCGTATCATAGATTGATTGATCACCATGAGGGTGATATTTACCCATGACCTCGCCAACTGAACGCGCAGACTTGCTGTATTTCTTCTCGGAGGTATGCCCCCCTTCGTGCATGCCATATAGCACACGTCGGTGAACTGGCTTGAGGCCATCTCTGACATCGGGTAAAGCCCTGCCAATAATCACAGACATTGCGTAGTTGATGTAAGACGTCTTCATCTCCTTATCCAGTGAATGGTTCAGGATATTCTCATCACTGACCGGGGGGTCGGTTTCTACATTCTCCTCAGATGTCAAGATTCGTCACCTCCTTAGCATGCTTTTCGATGAACGCCCTTCGATCGGGGACATCCTCTCCCATCAATATCTCGAATAGCCTGTCTGACTCCTCTGCGTCTTGGACCGTGACTTTTAGCATGGTCCGAGTCATCGGATTCATGGTGGTGTCCCATAGTTGATCGGGATTCATTTCACCGAGACCTTTGTACCTCTGAACACCGATTTTCGTGTTAGGGTTGTCTCCCTGTAATTCCAGCATCACCTTGTCCCTTTCTTCATCTGAGAATACGTATCTGCTTACCCGGCCCTTAGTCAGTTGATACAGTGGCGGTTGAGCGATGTAAACATGGCCATCCACTATTGCAGGCCTCATGAACCTCCACAGGAACGTCAGCATCAGTGTCCTAATATGGGCGCCATCGATATCTGCGTCGCACATTATGATTATCTTCGAGTATCTTAGTTTTTCAGAGTCAAATGACCCTTCTTCCTCGCTATTATTGCCGACTCCAGCTCCTAGAGCCCGAATCATGGTTTGAATTTCCTGATTCTGGAATACCTTTGCAGCATTGTGTTTCTGCCTTTCCACATTGAGAATTTTTCCACGCAGGGGCAGAATTGCTTGAATCCGACGATCTCTCCCCGTTTTCGCAGAACCCCCTGCGGAATCACCCTCCACGAGGTATACCTCGCACTCACTCGGATCCCTGGATTGACAATCTGCAAGCTTTCCTGGCAGACCCCCTCCTTCCAGGACGCCCTTTCTGCGAGTGAGGTCTCGAGCTTTACGAGCTGCCTCTCTAGCCTTGGAGGCTAGAAGCGCCTTCTCGACTATCTGCTTTGCAACAGAGGGATTCTCTTCGAAGAACTCTCCTAGTTTGTCATAAACAATGGTTTGGACTATACCAGTCACTTCGCTGCTAACCAACTTGTCTTTTGTCTGTGAGGAGAAAGAGGGGTCAGGATGTTTCACACTGACTACTGCAGCCAGCCCCTCTCTCACATCATCTCCAGATAGTGCATCTCCTTTCAGCAACTTTCTTTTCTTAGCATATGAATTAACAGAACTGGTGAGTGCAGTTCTCAGGCCAGACATATGGGTGCCGCCGTCCTTATTTCGTATGATGTTGGTATAGCAGCGAATGGACTCGCTGAAGGCATCAGACCATTGCAGCGCTAGTTCGACCTCAACACCCCCCTTCTCGATTTCTTTTTCGCCCCTTATTTTGATGACCTCCTCATGGAGGACTTCCCTTCTTTCGTTGAGTTGGCCCACATATTCCGCCAGACCCCCTTCGTAGAGGTGCTCTGAGACATGGGGTTCTTCTCCCCTATCATCCAAAATTGTCATCTTAAGTCCAGCATTTAGGAAAGCAGTCTCACTAACTCGCGTATCCACTTCTTCAAAATCAAAATCTACCACTTCAGTGAATATGGAGAGATCTGGCTTGAAAGAGATTTTAGTTCCTGTATCGGAGCATTCGCCTATCTCCTTAAGCGCCTCAACTGGAACGCCGGCCTCGTATCTTTGGAAGTAGGTCATGCCCCCTCTGTAAATGGTCATCTCCATCCATTCGGATACGGCATTTACTGCCGAAACACCAACTCCATGGAGCCCTCCAGATACTTTGTAGGAACTATTGTCGAATTTACCCCCTGCGTGCAATTTGGTCATGATTACCTCAGCAGCCGATATTCCGTACTCTTCATGGGTATCGACAGGGATCCCTCTGCCAAAGTCCCTGACAGAAAGTGAACCATTCTCGTGCATGGTGATTTCTATAGAGGCAGTGTGCCCTGCGAGGTGCTCATCCACAGAGTTGTCGACCACTTCCCATATGCAGTGATGCAGAGCAGAACCATCATGGGGGTCGCCCAGGTACATCCCGGGTCTTTTTCTCACTGCTTCCAGCCCTTCTAAGACTTGGATATTCGATGCATCATATGTCTCTGGCATGAAATTTTCCCACCCTGCGAAGGACCCTAAAGGGAACCTCCGATTACTAACGTTAAAAGTCCACGTCGGCGGTATATGAAACATCCCGTTATAATTGGTAAATTGCAGTGAATAAGCCCATAATGGGGTCATCTCGAATATTTCTGAGGGTAGTCACGATTATACACGCGATTTCAACCCCAGACTCGTGGGTGCACCAAAAATCTGCGCGACACTAACCGGAACAACGGTTGAGGAGATGCTTGCAGATGCTTCTCTGGCAACTGTCGCCGGAGCAGATATGGTCGAAGCACGACTTGATATGCTCTACATGGAGGAAACTCCATTGCCCTCGGATTCAAACAATAACGATCAGAATTCAAGATTCAGACATCCAGAAACCGTACTGACCCCTAGGAATGATCCCGACATAAATATCGACGAAGCCCTTTCTCTCCTAGAGGCAGGAATCGAGCTACCGGTGGTGCTTACTTGTAGACCAATGCGGCAGGGAGGGTATTTCCCGGGTAATGAAGAAGAGCGATGCGCAATTTTGAGGAAAGCCATAGAATCAGGGGTTTCTTGGGTCGATCTTGAGACAGATATAGAGCCCAAGGTTCGCAGTGATTTGATTAAATTGGCAGGTAAGAAAACTAGCATCATTGCTTCTGTTCACTTTGACAGGGCCCCTGATGATTCCGATGAGGTTATTGAAAAAGTCAGAGATATGGCTAGTCATGGAGATTTAGTCAAGGTTTGTTACGAAACATCGGGGAAACGCTCAGCATTGAAGCTGTTCGAGGCTGCATGGGAACTCAAGGAGGAAGATTTCGACTACACAATCATGGGTCTTGGGGAAGCAGGCGACTGGACGAGGATACATGCACCAGCTGTCGGCATATCGGTCGTCTACACAACGAGCGAAACAGGTCCAAAATTGACTTCTTCAGGGAGAATAAACACTGTTGAACTCACAGGTGCATGGGAGATGCTCGACTACTCCTGAGCAACTTCTTGAGACGCATCTTCCCGAGACCATTTGCCCCCTGTGTCTCCCTCAACTAGAGGCATGGATCTGCCATACTCTTCCTTTGACTCATTGCCCTCCTTCCATCCGTGAAATCTGGAATGGAGAACTGCAGGCACGATGATCAAGAGAATGGGGGGCAAACATACCAATGCATATGCCGTGATGGCTGGGAGCATTACACGCTCCTCCACTTCGACAGTGACCTCTGCGATTAGCCCCATACCTTCATGCGGCTGGTTACCCGGTCTGGAAGAGTTCCAATTGTCGAGAACAAGGTACATGTTTGCATCTGCCCCTTCCCCCCACCAGTCGATGTACGCTGTTTGATCTGAATCTATGGAGGTAGTGAACTCAATCTGCTGAACACGCTCATAGGCGTGAACGTCCCTGAAAGGCAGCCACGTTGCCATATCCCTCCATTCCAGGGGTATCGAGTCCAACGCTTCTTGCATCCCCTCGAATCTGGTGTCATAGTCCAATTTGTAGATGTCGAAGTCAGTATCCGCAAGCAGATAGACATCCCCGATAGGTGGTGACCCATCCGTTATTTCGGTGGGATCCAGATAATACGTGACGCAGAATCGATATCTGTAACCTTTGACCAACTCCATTCTCAGGGCCATGGCATCATCAGTTGGAACCAAGACCTCTGCATAGATGTCCTCTGATAGGGGACTTAGATCGAATTCCCCATATCCTAATCCCCAGCCTTCGTCGGCCTCACCATCAAATATAGGGTAGCCGCCTGCATCCACGATCTCGACCTGTGTCGAATTGGCGCCTTGATCCGGTGCGACTGAGCACGAAGACTGCTGGCCATTTGCCCCGTTGATGGGCACAAATCCCACCGAAAGCAGGATGAACACGACAGATGTTGCATATGCCTTCATTGCCTCACCTTCTAGAGCGTACGGGACGTATGTATCCCGATTCCTCGTCTCTTCGGTCCTCTATGGTCAGATACTTCGGCTGAGGCGGTGCTGTGTGCTGATCCATGCCCTGGAGGCCGCCCTCGCGCTTCACTTCAGGCACGCCAAAGGTTTGATCGAACTCATCAGCTTCCAATTCTTCATCGTCCTTTTGCCTCAGTATCATCCACCAAAGAATGGCGAGCAGCGATACTAGAGCGAGAAGCCCAATATTTTCTTCTGAGGGGACGAAGTCTTCGAGAGTCAACTCTCCAAGTGACTTCGGAGTATCGGATTGTTGGTCCGTGTACACGGTGACAATGAAAATTCTGTCAACGCATATGTCCACTCCGTCACATACTCTCAGAAGGACCTGGCGCTCACCGACTTCAGACCATGAAGCATCCGACCACTCGAAATCATTGGATGCATCGCCATCCCCGTCCTCGTCAAGAAGGATGTCCGTATCCCAGAACGACTCAAGCTCGCCCGTCAGCAGCCATTGCCTGTCATTCGAAACAGACCCATCCCCATCACTGTCCACAAAGGCGTCTTTGTCTAGCCATGCCACGATTCCAGATTCAAGATCTGGATCGAAGAATGTAGCCGATATGTCAACTGAATCGCCAACCGTAATCTGATCAGTGTTCACTATGCTCTGGGCAGGAATCACAGGTGCCTCGGACACGGTCACTAAGATCGTAGTGCTTTGGACATCACCTGTAAGGAAACCATCTCTTACTGTTAGTGTTACGATGTAATCTCCTGGTTGGGCCCATGAGTGCCATGCGGTCGCACCTTCCTGAATTGGACTCCCATCTCCGAAATCCCAATACCAATCAACAATGCCAGTCCACTCGGGAGATTCAGGATCGATAGAGGTACCATTTTCGAACTCAACATCTCCATCTATGCTACTCCTTCCATCCAAGAAAAGAGGCTGCTCGGGCGCCAGGAAAATCCCACCCTCGGTCGTGTGGGGAACCATCCAAATTATCGAGGGATCATCCGTATCCACAGTCTCTAGGAACGGATTGTCACCATCCGTTGCAATTCTAGCCTCTATTTCAGGTATGGGCTGGGGATTTGAGATCTCTATCGTATAGGTCTTGACTCCAGACTCTTCGCCGAGATTGTCGAATACTACGAGGGATACTGAATAGGTGCCCGGGTCATCGAAGGTGTAGAAGACTGTTGAAATATTTTCAATAGTCGCTCCTTCTATAGTCCACAGGTAAGAAAGATCTCCTGCAAACCCATCGGGATCATAGCTAGATGTCGCGTCAAAGATGTACTCCTGTCCAGATTCTCCGTCCATTGGCCGACTTAGAACAGCTAGAGGACGCTGATTGAGGACTAGAACATTGAATGTATGTGCTGTTCGATTCCCATCATTGTCTTCAACCTCTAAAGTCACATTCTTCATGCCAGGGGTCTTCCAAGCAACTCTTGGATTGGAGAGGTCAGAACTCGTCTGCGTAAAGTCCGAACCAAGTGACAGCGATGAACCGCCTATGTTGACTCCATCCCCATCATCACCAGTTTCGAATGACCATGACCAAGAGACTATCACCCCGTCAACGTCCTCAAAAATATCAGGGAGAATCATTGGAGTTAGTGTGAATGTCTGCAATGGCTGGTCGAGAATCAGTGACGGAGCACGATTCAATATTGTGATGAGATAATCTGACCTCACTCTGTGGATTCCATCGTCCACAGTCAGTCCGAGAGTATACACTGTGCCATCCGAATCCCCATCATTCCAAGCGTGGCTTGTTTCAGTCAGGCCGATTCCGGACTCGACCTGCCCGTCTCCCCAGTCCCATTCAAACCAAAGAAGGTCAAGAGGCACGTTGTCCTCTGTCTGACGAGATGAGAATGCAACTCTTTGCCCGGTGAGGAGAGAAATCCCTTCTCCGATCGATAACCCCTCTATCGAAATTTCAGGCAGCGGGTCAGAGGAATCATTCACAAAAATATCCCATGTGACGATATCTGAATCTGCCAGTCCTTGATCTGTAACGAGAAGTGTGACTGTGTAGTTACCATTCTCAGTGTATGAGTGGTAGGGATTCTTCAAGGTCGAAGATGCCCCATCGCCGAAATCCCAGGCGTATGCTGCAGGGGGTTCAATGTTTGAGTATGTGCCATTTTGAAGACCGATCCCCCATTCGTCGGTCCCCGATCCGAAGAATGCAATTTGCAGCCAGGGCTGTGTGTCGATTGTGGAAGAAGATCCAGATGCTGATGGCATCATATTGGAAAGATTTTGTTGATATCCCAGTGCTTGGTCTACTTCCAATCCTTCTCCATTAATGAGACTCAGCCTGAATGTCCAGTCTCCGTCCGAGGGGGGTGTGAACCAGAATCGCCCTTCCACTGGAACGCTGTTTCCTGCAATCATCTTGTTAGTGGAACTAGACACTACTTCGCCATCGGAGTCTATTGCCTCGATCAAGACGTCAACGCGTTCATAGAATGCCTGGGAAAGAACCTGATATCCCATTTCTACGGCGTCATCATTGCCATTGCCATCTCGATCGAATGTGGTGGATTCCGATATGCTAATTTCTGCGGGATCAGTTATGAGTTGAGCAAATACCTCCATGGAGGCTGTCGGATACCCTTCTGGCGGCAGAGGGCCACAACTTGCATATGCATAGTCGCAATCTCCAATAGAACTCTCAAATCTTACAATCACCCAAACATCATCAACATCCCCTCCGAATGATTGGACTAATCCCAAGAGATCTGAAGTAGTCGGGTCCACAATCATATTCGTTATTGACCAGGTCCCAGTCGAGGAGTCTCGTTGAAGAAGGGATCCCATGAAGCCCGATTCAGACGTATCCACTCTGATACTCAACTGTGCACCAGTGCCTCCTGTGTATCTATATGCACGAATACCCCATCCCTCGATTTCCTGTATGCCACTTGTGGCCGTTTCCGACCATGTATCATTGAAACCGCTGTATTGTACTCGGCATATAGTGCTCGAACAACCGAATGCCAGATCAAGATTGCTGAAACCAAGCCCTAGCTGGTTACTATCCAGGGTTGCAGCGGCCGAGAAATTGGCAAAGATATCCGAGAATGTCGTACCAATGGGCGTCGCGCCCGGCTCCGGAGCAAGCGCGAGATTGACTATGCCCTGGCTTCCTTTTGCTGAGTCAGCGATAAGCCGTTGGAAAGCGTTCGAACCCCCCATGGTATCTACGACGTATAGCATCATAAGGAAACCAGCACCATAGTCTCCATTTCTCTGATTCCACCATCTCACAGACATGTTGGACGACTCTGTCCAGCCATTGGCATGCCCGACCAAGGTATTAGTCAGTCCAAATGTCAAATATGCCGCCATGTCAGCCGCCCCCTCATCGATCCAAATGTACTCTCCCGGGTCTCTTGCAGAATGCAAAAGATGTGCAAACTCATGTGATATGATCGTATTTCTCCAAGAGAGGTCTTCCGAATCCATGAAGATTATCTCCCTGCCTGAAGACATTGATGGATTGAAGTAGCCACCAATCCCCCCTCCGCCATCGATTGAGAGAATCAGAAGCTCTACTGTGCAGGTTTCATCAATATCTGGAATAGATCCAAAGTAAGATGTGACAGTTGGTTGAATGGTATTATCCCATGTAGTTGAGATATCATTCAGAGTTGTTGCTGGAATAGATACTCCAACTTCAACTAATATGGCTATGCCTGATCCGACCTTTGCTACAATTGCATCAGTGGATTCGCTACCTTGGTTGATTGTAACAGAATCACCTTCCTGATGCGCATTGGCACAAGACCGTATTTGGGACCTTGAATTTGTGATGCTTAGAGCGTCAACGCGCCCAGGGAACCCCTCATCGATCCATTGCGTCTTGAGCGGTATGTATCCAGAAGAAATCCCAGACCCGGTTCCAGGATAGTATCGACCATTCTCATGAGCCTTCGACGCCTCCTCTGGTTGATGGGTCACAGGCTCTTCAAAAACCGCTGTAGATATGGGGGCAAATAGTGAGGACGTTAGTAGGATTAACACCAAAACAAATGGCGGTGTTTTGTTCCGATGTCGATAACTTGTCAGCACACCGCCTCCTTACAGCATTTCATACCTCTACAGGCGACTTTTAACATCGATGGAGCGTCGTTCGGACGTTATGGCGTCCACGTCCAATGTCCTGCATCCGGTCGCCGTACTACTCAGTCTGCTGATTATCTTGTCAACATCAGTTTCTGCAACGTTGGGCCATAATCTTGTTTCCACGATTCCCCATCAGGATACTGCATTCACGCAAGGACTTGAGATGCAGGATGGCAGAATGTTCGAATCAACGGGTCTCTACGGGCACTCCCAAGTGAGGGAGATATCAGTGGAAGACGGGTCCCTAATTAGATCTCATGACCTGAACGACTCATTCTTCGGCGAGGGCCTGACGTTGATTGATGACAGAATACTTGTTTTGACTTGGAAGGCAGGATTGATTCTAGAATTCGAACGAGACACATTCAATCAGAGCAATCAGTACAATCTCGAAGGAGAGGGGTGGGGGATGTGTTCTTTTGAAGACAGAATAATTGTTTCAGATGGGACAAACCAGCTTTCGATACTAGACCCCCTAACATTGGAGGTAACCGGATCAATTCTAGTAAGGTCGAATAATTCAGATATTTCGAACTTGAATGAACTTGAGTGCGTTGGAGACAAGATATATGCAAATCAGTGGATGTCGCCCTTCATGCATGTTATCTCAGCCAGCGACGGCGAATTAATCGCCACTCTGGACCTCTCTACTCTACCCTCCGGCACTTCTGGAGATAGGAATGAAGTACTCAATGGAATTGCATGGGATGAAGAAAGAGAAGGATTCTGGGTAACCGGCAAGAATTGGACAATTATGCACCTCATTGAGTTATACGAGACCGATCAAAACGAGGACTTGGAGGATATTGAAGACTCGCTATTCGATTCAATAGCCTCGAAAAAGAATCTCCTACTGATATCTCTGACGATATTGGTAACTTTTGCTGTAGCCGTATCTCTGAACCAGCCCCCACCATCCTTATCGGCGTACAATGAGGACGAATGAACATGGTCCGTGAGCGTGTCACCGAGGGGATCATCGAGTGGCGGGGCCAAATCCGTGCAGATCCCGCAGCAAGAAAGGCCGGATCATTCTTGATAGGGATAGGTTCAACCATGGGCGTAGTTCTCGGTTTACTATTGATATCGGTAAATCCATCGGACCTTCTAGATGACTCCGCATCAGATAGGACCGCTACTCTGAACGGGATTGTAATTGAGGCATTAGAAAGCGACAAGGAAGGAGGCGAACCAATAGGAAATGCTACTCTGACACTCTTTGACATGGATGGTTCAGTGCACAGGGGCCCTATTCTATCGGACTCTTCTGGCAGGTTCTCATTCAAGGAGGTGGAGCGAGATGATATGCGTCTGGAGGCGGATATGGAGGGCAAGATATCTGAATATCGATTATTGGTCCCTGGGGATTCATCACAGATTGTAATATCAATGTTACAGGGAAATGGCTCCTCCGATGTAATCGATCTCCGAGGAGAGAGCCACTTGGACGATTCAGCTCTGTTGGGAACTTTAATCGCCTTCGGAACTATTCTTGCAGGTCTTGCAGGAATCTCAGCTTCTGTAAGCGGCTACCAGGGCAAGGCATATCGGAGAACTCAGGTATTTGCTTTCATTGGATTGTGGAGCCGAGGAGGTGTATTCATCGGGCCATTCATGATACTGTTAGGGATGGCTATCATATCCAGCACACGCGTCCAATTCGAGAAAAAATCCGATCAGGTAGCCGAGATAGCCGTAGACGCATCACAGGTGAGATGACATGTATTTGATCACTATCGAGGGTGGCGATGGAAGTGGGAAAGGGTTAGCAGCCACGGTCATTAGCGAAGTGCTAGCAAAAGAGCGTGGATTCAACTCGGTCGAGCTCACTGCAGAGCCAAGAAGACGGCATCCTCTCGGCAGGGCAGCCATCAACGCAGTCCGTGAGAAAAGACACCCTCCTGAACATGAAGCTAAGCTTTTCGCCTTAGATCGTCTGGATCACGGTTTGAATTGGATACTCCCCAGATTACAGGATGGCTCAGTCGTAGTATGTGATAGAAATATACACTCTTCAATGGTATACCAGGGCGTGGTCGGAGGCATAGGGATACGCAATGTGGCCACACTCAATGCAGGGGCCCTAGTGCCCGATCTATGCATATGGGTCGACTGCGATCCCGAAATCGCCATACGCAGAATCAAGAGCGGGAGTCTTAGAGAGGCTTCACCGGGTAAAGCCGAGTATTTCGAGACGCTAGAAATTCAACGAATGATAAGATCGGGTTATTCAGAGGTGTTATCTGGAAATTCACTTACAGACACCCCATTCGACGATATTGAAATCATTGGTCCGATTCTCAATGACGCGTCCGCAGATGAATTCTCATCCAGGGTCATAAATGAACTCAGACGATTTCTTCGATCAAGGCCAAAGCCAAAGAATGTAGATATCAATGATGTAGATTTGACTTCTATTAAGCGAATAATCGGTTGGAATTCAGGCCAAGCAAAACTTCCCGGATTTGAGAATAGCGGCAAATCTACGACTCATATAATCCCCTGGCAAACGATTCGTGATGCTGAGCGGAAACACTTCGGCTCAATAAGTGATGGTGCAGATGAGAGCGTCCCTAGGAGCATACATTCAAGATCTATTTACTCAGTAATGGGGGCATTATCACTTCTCTCAGCAGGCGATCTGAACGAAATCTTGTCCGCTATGGGGCCAATGAGGCTGATTTCAAGAAGACATGCAAATCGAGTTATTGCACATCTATCAGATTCCAGATATTGGATAAGAGAATCATCTGGAATACGTGGGGAAGGGAGTCACTACAGAGTCACGAGGGAAGGCATGTCCCTGGGGGCACTCATGCTAGTGCTTTGGCCTATTAGGTCCCATATCAGGCTCTGGCGTTCACGTAACCCAAGAACAAGCTACAAGCATGCTATGTCGGGAATAATGAAGATGGGAATTAGCGAAGGAGATTTGCACACTCTCGTAGAAAGAATCAGGTCGATATCACCGGCATCTAACATATCTTCAAACCTCAGTTATGAGCAATACCTTCTTGATTGGTGGAATTCTCAGACATCTATCGTATCTTGAGTTTAGAATCTGCAGGGAGCAGAACCTCTCTTACATCTTCAAAGTCAGACCCTCGGGCACAGATGGTAGCCGCAATTAGCCATGCGAGAGCAGCACCTGCGGTAGAACCCGTCAGTACTCTAACTATGTTTGTTGACTCATAACCCGTTAGAAGCTGGGTGAACCCATCTATTCCCGTAGGGGCTAATCCTGCGATTATAATTGCCCACATAGCGAAAAGTCGTCTGTCCGACCTATAGAGTGGCGCAACCCACTTATCCGGTAAGAGCGACAGAAACGAATCACGAATACTATAGCGATTAAGTCCGAACCTACTCCAGATTATCGCTCCTGTCAAAAAACCAAGTAGAATTCCGATATCTCGGGCGCATATGGCTGTTTGATTGCCATTCACCTCGAAAGACCTATCGTACTTCTGATGACAATTAAGATCCCCTATCAGGTATACGAAAGCCACCAGTGGACCATGCTCGCTCCAAGCAAATACCCCGCCATGCATGAATTGGTTATGTCCGACAGGCGAGTCTTCTCCATGATCTGCATTGCCCCAAGACCCCCATCCATCTACCGTCGCATAATCAATCAAATTCGCTCTTCCAGAGAGCTCAGGAATTGCGCCATGTTCCATGGTTAGAGGTGTAACGAATACCAGCAGTAGGTAAGAACCCGCGATTAGAGCAAGACGAGCACCTATCTTACTTTCTCTGGACCTGCCAGTAGCGCCGTTCCTCTCCACGACTATCGCATATCGTGGATATGTATCAATTATACTCAGGCTAATTCATGTTGGGTTGTTATGCTCGAGGTGCATGGCAGGCGCCTCTTCTCGGGATGCATTGACTGCAGCACTTGTTATTGGCGCCATGGCTGCAGTGATAGTTACCATTTTCTCCCTAATAGGCGGTGATGCTAATCCTGAATCAATACCAGACGCATTACGCACGGGCTTAAGCGCAGGAGCAACAACTTCTGCCGCTGTATTGATTTTGGTGCTCATTCGCCTGAGGCAGAGAGGCAAAAACCCAGTTCATGTGGAAGATAAACAAGAGACGGCTAAATTTCTCCGTGGCGCTATAGGGGGGGTTCTGATGTCTATTGGTGCAGCAGATAGGTTTCCATGGGATTCAACGACTAAGATAAGAGTCGAGAGAGGAGTTTTGACAATAGATTTGATCGGACTTGACGCTAAAGCCGCCTCTGCCGCTATTGAATGTGTCATACGGAATCGCTCGAGACTTGGGAGACTCAGAGTAGTCACCGGTGCTGAAGAACGATGGGAGGGGGAGCGTTCGTATCCAAACATACGTCCTGCGGTACTGCAGAGACTCAAAATAGATGCTCAAGAGGCCCAGTGGCAGATCCTACAATCCAGAAGTTCTGTGGTTCTGAGGCCAATGGGTTTGAAACCATCACCCAGAAAAATCGCATTAAGAATGGTTACCTACGGGCCGCCCATGACTGCTGTAATGCACTTTTCATTCCGTGACCTAGCAGGTTCAGGCGGCAGTTCCGCTGGAGGGATTTTTGGGATCTGTGTAGGGTTGCTACTCACTGTATTGATGGCAAGCCACAGGGACAGAACCGGCTAGTCAGTAAATTGGGACGCCTTCGCAACACGCTTCAACGACTCTTCTGCATCGAGGACATTCCATGTGCTGCCTAATTGGCACTGCACTCCCCCTGAATCCGCATTCACAGGCTATATTTTGGCAGTGGTCCGAGTCCACAGAGCGAGAAATTCACGGAAGGTGGAATAATATTGCTCAGATATTCAGATTCAAGAGAGCATCTTCAACACCTGTGACCAACCACGAGTGAACATCCTCTCCCCCCATTTCGGTAAGGGTAGAATTGAGGAACGCTGCGATGAGAGCATCCTCGGACTCTTGCTTCGAAAAACCTCTTGCCATGAGATAGAACCTCTGACTTTCATCAACAGGACCATTCGCCGTGCCATGACCACAACCAACCACGTCATTCTCCTCAACTTCGAGTTCCGGAATACTATTTGCACTTGCTTTCTTGGAGAGCAGGAGGTTGTGGAATATTTGGCCAGCATCTGCTTGCTTTGCCCCCTTTTCGATTCGGAGCATTCCTGTCCCAACGGATGTGCTGGACCCTCCACATGCCGTGTGCCATTCTAAACGGCTGTATGTGTGTGGGGCTGTATGGCTTATCTCTATGTGATGATCGAGATGCATTTTCTCGGCAGACAGGAGGGAGCCTAGCACATTGAGGCTAGAACCCGGGGAATCCAACAAATATCTGATATCGGCTTTCGTCCTCTCACTCCCTGCGCTGACGGTACCAGACGTAATCGTAGAGTCACGCCCAGCACGCACCGCATCTACACGGATTAGAGAGCCGCCCTGAATTTTATTCACGACGATATCTGTTACGATTGACCCCACTCCTGTTTCAGCGGTTCTTAGCAGACCAAGCCACTCGCATGGCCCGGTTATGCGAGTGAGTATTGTTGCTTCAGATAGATCTCCCGCTAGAATATGGATGTGTAGTGCCTCAATCCCTCCTTTCGTTTCGATGTCAATTAGGAGAGGCTTGTCACTCGTCCATTTTCTTGGTATGGATAGTACCAAGGAATTACCTTTCGTGATGGCCGTTAGGAATGAATCCGTTGTCGGTGAGCCTTCGAAGGGAAACTCAACTCCTTTACCAGCCTCAAGAGTAACACCCTCTACAGGCCCCCCATCTACGTAACTCAAATTTATCTTTGGAGTTTCAACATCCTCAGGAATTTCTCTGAAATCACCGGTTGGATGGATTTTTTTCCAAGGAGTGTAACGCCAGAGATGATCTGAAGTGGGAGGCTCATCAAGTGACAAATACAATTCTTCTGAGACGCCCATAACTTCCACCGAAAGAACAGTTCAGCCTATGCTACCTTCCATCTCGAGAGCCATCAATTTGTTCAACTCTACGGCATACTCCATTGGAAGCTCTCTCGTAAACGGTTCAAAGAAACCATTCACTATCATCGCAAGAGCCTCTTCTTCGGAGTGGCCCCTGCTCATAAGATAAAACACCTGGTCGTCGCTGACTTTCGAGACACTAGCCTCGTGCTCGCAGCGAGCTGATGGATTCGCTACCTCCATGGTGGGATATGTATCGGTCTGACTGCCATCATCTAGGATAAGCGCGTCACAGACAACATTCAATTTACAGTTTTCAGCCTTTGGCGAAACGGTAACCATCCCCCTGTAAGATCCCCTTCCACCATCTTTGGAGATTGACTTTGATAGTATCTTGCTTGTGGTATTGGATGCGAGATGGTGAATTTTAGCTCCTGCATCTTGGTGTTGTCCTTTTCCTGCGTATGCGACGGAGATAACCTCGGCATGCGACCCTTCTCCTTTCAGAATCACTGCGGGATATTTCATCGTCAGTTTGGAGCCAATGTTGCCATCAATCCATTCTATCGTTGAATTCTTGTGAGCAATGCCCCTTTTAGTGACAAGATTGTAGACATTAGCCGACCAGTTCTGTATGGTTGAGTATCGGATATGGGCCCCTTCAAGAGCAATTAATTCCACAACTGCTGAGTGAAGAGAGTCTGTGGAATAGGTTGGTGCAGTACACCCTTCAACATAGTGTATACTCGACCCTTCATCAGCTATTATCAGAGTCCTCTCGAATTGACCCATATTCTTCGCATTGATTCGGAAATATGCCTGAACGGGCATTTCCACGGATACCCCTTTTGGGATATATATGAAAGAACCACCAGACCAAACTGCAGTGTTCAGCGCTGAGAATTTGTTGTCTTGGTACGGAACGACGCTACAGAAATACTTCTTGACTAGCTCCGGATGCTCCCTGAGCCCACTGTCCATGTCGAGAAATATGACTCCCTGTGACTCGAGGTCTTCTCTTATGCTGTGATAAACCGCTTCTGATTCGTATTGTGCCGTAACCCCAGAAAGCCATTTCTGTTCTGCTTCGGGTATGCCGAGACGATCGAAAGTATTCCTGATATCCTCCGGGACATCTTCCCAATCTTTTTCTGTTGCATCCGAGGAACGCAGATAGTAGCACACCTTATCGAAATCGATTCCCTCTAGTGCTTCACGATCCCCAAAGCCAGGCATTGGACGACTGACAAAGTGGTGATACGCTTTCACGCGAACCTCAGTCATCCATTCAGGCTCATTCTTAATCTTGGAAATTTTCCTAACAACCTCTTCACTCAAACCTGAATCAAATCGAATGGTTGAGTGTTCCGGGTCATGCCATCCTTCTTTGTAATCACCCACTGCTTCCCTAGCTTCTTCCATTGCCATGTTCAATCATCCTCCGTCGCGTCTGATTCGAGCCACTCGTATCCTTTTTCTTCAAGTTCCAATGCTAACTCTGGACCACCGCTCTTAACGATCTTTCCTTTAATTAAAACATGAACATAATCGGGCTTGACGTGCTCCAATATTCTGCTGTAGTGTGTTATGATCAGTGCACCTGAATCTGAACCTCGTATTGCAGCATTTATCCCCCTCGACACCACTCTGATGCCATCTATGTCGAGTCCAGAGTCTGTTTCATCGAGTATTGCAAGTTTAGGCTTGAGTAGCATCAGTTGAAGAATTTCAAAGCGCTTTTTCTCCCCGCCACTGAAACCATCGTTCACATATCTAGAAAGGAATGAGCGGGGAATGCTCACTTCTTTCATTGCAGATTTCAAGGCATCTCTGAATGGAGCCCCTTTAGCAGCCTCATCACCACGTATTGCTGCAACCGATTTCCTCAAGAAATGGCCAACCTGGAGACCTGGTACTGATTGAGGGTATTGGAATGATAGGAAAACACCCTTTCTGGCCCTCTCCCATGCTTCAAGCTCGAGGAGATCTGCCCCATTCAGCTCAATGCTGCCTGATTCGATTTCATAGTCAGGATGACCCATTATCGTGCTTGCAGCAGTAGTCTTGCCGCTTCCATTCCTGCCCATAATTGCATGAATTTCTCCAGGTTTTATCTTAAGATCGATCCCATGAAGTATCGAGGTCCCATCTATTCCTACATGTAGTCCTTCAATAGACAAAACCGGGGGTTTCTCAGACATTGGGTAGCCTTCTATGTCTAGGCTTGGCGACACTTACTTTTCAATCCATGCCAATTGCTCATAATGGGGAATAGCCCAAATTGTCACGCCCCCTGGGGCATACATGGACGATAACGCGGAGCCAGATGGTTTGGAAGACCTCTACAGGGTTCAGATCGCTCCGATAGTGGATGAAGAGGCCAAGAAGAGAATCGAGATGTATTCCGACCCGGAGGAAGATCAAAGACTTCTTTCTCTAGATATCGTAGAAACCTTGAGATCTTCATCTGGAGATACGATTCCTGCGTTGATGGCACGTCTGGGGCCCGTCAGAGCAGCCTTGGAGGGACATGGAGGCGCCTTGGTAGTTCATGACTTCAGTCTCGAGGAACACAAAAAAGGAGATGCAACATTGTCACTTGTAATCGATCTTGATGGAGCCTGCGTATCATGCGGGGCCGCCCCCGGCACACTCAAGGGTATCCAGGACGACCTTCTCGCAGATTCAGGTATTAGTCGAGTACGCTTCCACAGCGGAATGCTGGAATGGTTCAGCGATATACAGAGGGAATTTGTCCTCAAGCATGGAGAAGTCACATTCATTTGACTTGGCCATGGCGCTATTTCTCTAGGATTTCCCGTAAAGCTATGATGCTATTTTCTGAGAGTCCGAGGACAGTTATCTCACTGCCTTTGACAACTTCGACAAAATCCGAAGCCCTCCCGTGAATATCGTAACCCCCTGCCTTGCCTGCCCACGAACCCGATTCTATGAGGTCATCCAGGGCATTGACGTCGAGATTTCTGAAATACACATCTGCAGACTCAGTGTAGATCATATCGCCCTTGTTACGCGGAAGCAGTATCCCTGTGCAGGTCCAGACTTTGTGATTCCTTCCTGAGAGCGTCGAGAGCATCTCTCTCGCCTGCTTCGAATCTCTAGGTTTGCCTAATGCCATCTTACGAACTGGGTCCTCGACCATGGTATCAGATACAATCCCGATCCAATCTCCCCCATCCCCATTCAGAAGTGCTCTGGCCGATTCAATTTTCAGCCCAACCACGTTCCTGACAGTGCCGGAAACGTCAGATACGTCGAATACTTTTGCCTCATCGAGATTTAAGGGCACTATTGAGATGCTATGAGGCTCCATCCAGGACTGTGCTTCTAGCCATAAGCGTCTTCGAGATGAGGCTGAAGCGAGGAAAATCCTCATCAGATATCCTCTACCCTACTTCCGCAGGCTGGACAAGAAGTACGACGGATTTTCTTCGAGAGGTCGAATCGTGTAAAACACGATTCACATGTCACGGTTCTGAAAGGATTTGATGGATCAACTTGCACAGGCGGCGCCGGAACTTCTTGTATCGCAATTTCTTTTGGAGGGGGGATACTCACTGGCAAGACCTCTTCAACAGCATCCTCATCAATCTCCAACGCATCTTCCGGATCTGCCTCTATGATCACCGAAGCTGACCTCCGGCGGTCCGAGATATTCGTCAGGCCCTGTCTTATGGTGCCCACTAGCAGGGACAAGAGAATTACGAGCATGACCGTCGCAAGACCTGCAAGGAGGATGTTGAATTCGGTGTCATCCAATCCAAGCGAATCCTTAGCCTGTTCAAAGATATTTGACGGCCCGTCATCGAGATTGCCGTTACTAATGACTTCAACCAAAGACCAACTCCCTGCCATGGTTTGTTGCATATATGGGATAGAAAGCCCATCAGACCGGTCCGATACCCCGTATATCCAGCCGCTCGATATCCTGTTCTCTAGCCCAATCCACCCTTCTTCGGGATCAATTATTCCAATATTCGCTACGGGGCCAATGGGGCTGACTGAGTCGTGAATGATGTAGAATGCGCCCCCTCGCTGAGATATCGCCGCTAAACTCGCTCCTCTTGCAAGTATCGAATAGGAGGCCCCGTTGATAGTTGAGAAACCCTCGTCCACAATAACCATTCTCAGTACGGAGGAATCCCCCTCCCCTTCAATCCAACCTATCGCAATCCTATCTTCATCATCGACCTCGTCAACAGCCATTGTGGGGGATCTTCCCTCTACTGCGATGGCTCGTTTGTAAGTCCAGGAATCATCTCCAAGTATGCCATGGGCGTACCAAAGCCCGAGTACGTCTTCTGAGCTGGTGTCATTCCTAGACGATGTGTACAGGAGATGGAGTAAGTCTTCTCCAATTTCAACTTCTATCTCAACATTGGGCTCCGATAAGGTATCGATATCCTCTATCACGTTCACGACTAATTCCCACTCGCTAGCAGATTGAGGGTCTTCGGCATGAAGGGTGAAAATTGATTCTAAGGGCTCAAAGGCCGACCCTGATGATAGATCCCTAAGACAACCAGCGATTACAACGAGATCATCTTGCTGATCTATGTCGACTCCGAAGTAATCGCCAAGATTCATCGGCAATGGTTCCATCAGGTCTTGCGGTACCGTGGAGGTGCATTGGTCGTCTACCGTGGAGTAGGATACCGTCTCGCTAAGTACACCGGTGCCCGTAACAAGCCTCCTCGTCCAGACTACATGTGCAATACTGCTGTCATCTACAGTCGCGGTTATCGAACCACTCCAGAATCTCTCTAGAGGGGTAATGCAGCGAACTATCGTGCCATCTTCTTCTATTTTGTGCATTATTATCTGAGTTCCTTCAGAGGTCAAAATCAGACCAGTTTTCCTAAATGCTAGAACTGCTAGAGGCTCCTCATCCTCTGATAATGAAACAAGCCGACTGGAGACTCTTGAATCATCGATGACTATCACGCCCTCGATTTCATTCGAACTCCAATCCTCGTCAACCAGTTCCGGTCCACTGACGGTTATGCGATATTCCATGGGTCCCGCTGTAGATGCGGATAGGGGGAACTCAACCATAGAAATCTGACCTGCAGGTATCATGGAGAGTGATCTCGACAGAATCGGTAACCAGCCTCCTGACTCTTTGATGTGGAGAGTAGCTTCTATGCCTGGGGAGTCAAGATTGCCATCATTTCGAAGCATGGTGATCAACGTAAACTGATCACCAGGATTGGGAATCACCGGCGACGTTGCAATACCTCCTTCCACCAAGACTATGTCGGTCCCTTGCTTCAAAGGCATAACCTCAAAATCCAGGCTGGCCAAATTGTCCGATTCGTCCAGCTCTTCAATCGTGTCCGATGGATCTACAACTATGGAAAGGTCCTTTGTACCTGAAACTGAGGGATTCCAGTAAAGGGTGAACGCAGCCTTTTCACTCACTGAAATCTTGGGTATCGTTGCTTCAAACCTGCGCTGACCATCTTCGTAAAGGCTGACCATGACCCCTGAGGCACCCACATCCCCTTCGTTACGTATCTCGCCTCTTACTTCGAGGAATGAACCCACTCGGGCCTCATCAATGGGGATCCCATAATCAGTAACCAATGAGCCGTCCATTATGATCAAATTTGGTCTGGGGGGGAGGTTATCAACTTCCACAGTCCTTCTGTCAATCTCGCTGAAAAGACCATCCCCGCTCTCCAATCTAACACGGATGTCGCGTTCTCCTTCTTCCATATCGGATGTATCTATTGAAATCTCGAACTCCCCTGTGTACTCGTCCCGATCCTTATTGACTTCTGATAATGATGGCCCGTCAAACCACTGGCCATCATCAATCTTCCACCTGATTATCCCTCCATCCACTGTCGAATATGAGCCGCTCAACTCCATCAACCCTGATACTGTGCTACCGGGCTCAGGTATTGATAACCCGAGATCGATTTTTCCAATCGCATGGAAGCTTCTGTTCACTGCGCTCCATCTTCCTGATTCATTCCTGGCCTTAGTCTCCAGAGAGAGCCGAGCATCAAAATACCCATTCACATCGATTATCGGCACGGATACTATTGAGGACCATCGTCCATCTTCGTCAAGAGACAAATTTGTCCAATTTGACTCTTGTTTTACCAACTCAACCTGTCCGCCGGGCTTTTCCTTCTTGTAGGAATAACCAGTCCTAATCTGAACCTCTTCTACGCTCAAGGTCCCTTTCTCATCTTCATTTAGAGTGCCGCTGAATGAGTAGTTTTTACCTTGGACAACCCAATCGTTTTCTGCTGGCGAGTCGATGTAAATCCATTCTTCGCCGGTTTGTATTTGGGCACAGTCGCCACCTATTAGACAACTGTATAGCCGTTCACCATCGACTATTCCATATCCATATTGGTTGTTCCATCTATCCGAGTTTCCAGGGTCGCTAGGATCTCCCCTCTGCTCAGAAGTGACTTTGATGATAGTCTTCACATCCTCCGGGGAGAGCGTATCGTCGTAGGATAAGATCAAAGCAGCCAAACCAGCAACAGCAGGACATGCCATGCTGGTCCCTGATTTCTCGGTGTAACTATCATCGGCCAAGTTCTCATCACCCACAGGGAGTGGGTTCGGAGCCGCATATTCAGCGGAAACAATTCCACTTCCAGGTGCTACAACATCTGGCTTGTGCTCATCTTCACTGTCGCCATCATCGTCGCTGACCCTAGGGCCGTAATTGGAGTAGGAAGCTATCTCGTCATCCCCTCTTTCTATTGAATCATCTTCATCGATCGCACCTACAGTTATTGCCTTGTCCGCAGCCCCTACCGAAGTGACTCGGTTAGAACCGTCATTACCTATCGCCGCAACTGCGACAATACCTGCCTCGACTGCCTGGTTGACTGCCCGAGCATCTGCGTTCTGCCCATCGTCGCCTTGATCGTCTCCTCCGGGATTGCTAATGGAGCCGAATGACATCGACATCACATCGATCCCACGACTAGATTCGTTGTTACCCCAGTCTGTATCCGCGTTGTTGGCAACCCAATTGATTCCTTTCAGAGTCGCCGCCGAGTTCGTAGTGCCGATGTCATTGAGTACCTTAACGTCAACTAGGTAAGATCCAGGAGAGTATCCGATATGCTCACGTTCGCTATCACCTGTGCCGAGTGCAATCCCTGCGACATGGGTTCCGTGACTATCTCCATCATCAGGATCAAAATTCCCGTCTGAACACTCTGTCTGCTGGCTGGATGTAGCATCGCAGCCTGCAATCCACTTGGGGTCAGCAAGGTCTCCTGGCTCATTCGTGTTGTCCGTATTAGCATCGGAGAAGTCATCCAGTCCGAAGTGCTCGTTGTCTACGCCAGTATCGAGAATGGCAATAACAACGCCTTCGCCCATGTAGCCGTTGCTCCAGAATGAATCTGGATACACTGAGCTCCCCCTCACCTTGGATGCATATGTAGCAGTTGCAAGATACGGTTCCAGCACATTCTGTTGCTCGATTAAGATGACGCCCGGCAGCGAGAGAATATCCGGGAGTGATGATACCGGAACTCTATCCAAGACTATCGAATCGAGTATATCCATCTGAAAGAACCACGAGCTCTCTTCAAGCCATCCATGTTTCATCAGAACGCTTCTGAGAGATTCCGCGTCTGTCTCTCCTGGGTGCCACGCATAATCCACAACTATGGCGACGGTTTTTCTCCCATCCGGCCCTATGATTGCCGTGGGGGATATTGACTCAGACACACCGGTAAGAATACTTTCGAGACGATCATCCATTCCATCAGAGTCACTATCTCTGCCATACGACTCCCACCAACCGTATGCTTCGACTGCCAGACCGGCATCACCGGGTGCATCTGAGTGTTTTATTTTGTCAGATCTGCACCACCCTTCGTCGCAGGACGTATTGTAATCATCTTCATGATTGAATTCAGATATATTTTCGAATGACGTAGCCCCTGATGATGCGTCCATTATTATGATGAGCACTGATAGAAGCAGTGCCCGTCTGGCCCCTTTATGTTGCATACGCGTACCGCCACTTCCGCATACGCCGTATAATCCCAACTTACCTATGTGCCCAAAAAAGCCAATCACATGGGTCAACTGCCATCTTGGAAGGCTTCCAAAATAGGAATGATCTCTGCATTATGCGCAAACTGGTTACTTGGCACTTCGATACACTGGGAATTGGGGAGGTGCTCTGTAAGAAAATCGATCGCTCCGGCTGCATGAAGGGAGTCCGATTTAGCGGTTATCAGTGCAATCCTATCATCAACTGAAGATACGCCTTCCTCCATTTTGTACGCGCCATTCGACAATGCGCTTAACCGGAGCCTCTTCACGTTGGATGCGAGCAAGGTCCTTCGATATCTTATCCTCTGCCCCTCCTCTTTCAGTTTGAAGTCGAGATATACTATTGCGAGCCTAACCAATGGGGGGTAAACGAAGCTAGGCATCATTATCAGGAGACGACTCCAAAGTGGGAAGTCGAAACTCGTATTTGGGGCCAAAAGGGCCACGCTCCTGGGTTCGAAAGCACTTTCTGCCAACGCCTCGAGAATTATTGTGGCTCCCAGCGAGGAGGCGAACCAGTCATTACCAGAAGATATCTCTGGGAATTCTGCGATCACAGTCTTTAGATCCTCCACGCTTCGATGGATTGAGAGGTCTGATTTTCTTGGCCTGCCTATTGAAACAGCACTTCCTTTTTCCCTTGTTTCAATGTATGTCACCCTTCTCTTGGAAGCCCATTTTTCAACTATATCCTGCCATCCTTCGTAGACGCTGTTCCATCCTGGGATCATAACGAGAGGTGTGGAGCCTGAATCATTTTCTGGCACCCACCGCATGACTCGTATGGACCATCCATCATCCATTTTTACCATTTTTGACTCGGCCGTGGCACCGGCCACTTCTGGTATCTGAGTCCATGGGCTATCCATTTCATACCCCTCGAGACAAATCAGCAGCCTCATCACTCAAATTCGAGTGAAGGGCGCTGTCTTGCTGCCATATCATCCATCACGTAAAGCTCGAGCTCTCCCTTACCCATCCAGCTCGCAACCATGACGTTGGGGAAGACCTCGATCAAATTGTTAAAGTTGGTAGCAGCCGAATTGTACGCCTCACGCCTGTCGCTAATGATGTTCTCGATATCGCTGATCTGATCTTGCAATGCAAGGAAATTCTCGCTTGCCTTCAGGTCGGGGTACTGCTCTGCCACAGCGTAGATCTTGGGAAGCATCTGTCCAAGTAGTGCCTCATTCTTCATCACGCCCCCGACATCACCTCCCTTCGAGGCACTTGCAGCAGCCATTCTCGCCTCTGCAAACTGGTCGAACATTTGTTTCTCGTGCTTAGCATAGCCTCGGACAGTTTCCACTAGGCTGCTAAACTGGTCGTAGCGCTGTTGTAGGACAACGTCCACATTGCTCCACATTCTGTCACACTCATTTTCCGCGCGAACTATTCTGTTGTAGAGCCCTATAGCCCAAAATAGTAGGACTAGTACGAGTAGTCCGGAGCATCCAAGAGTAGCTAGTAAGACGATGTTTGCTGTAGCCATGACTCTTTGCAGTCGCAATGATGGAATGAACCTTGGCCTCTCCGGCCCTGATTATCCCGTAGTAGTGAATACATCGCCTTTTTCGTTGACAAGCCCTTCTTTGACGAGTCCCCTCAGATGCGAAAGAGTCTGATCGCGGACAAGAGATTCGGGTGCACCCGGGGCGTCTTTGTAGGCACTCAAGGCAATATCGCCTAAGCTACTCAACCCTCCTCTGACCGCATTCAAGACTTTGGAATGACGATCCATTCTGTGGTTCAATGTGCGCGAAAGGACCCTCAATGGCGCGGCACACACCGGGCCATGGCTGGGGAACAGGAGATTCGGGCTCATAGCAGAAAGTCGTTCTAGACCATTCATGTACTGGTGCATATCTCCGTCAGCGGAGGGAACGAGTATGGTCCCGACCATAGTGACATTATCTGCTGATAGCAGTCCTGACTTCGAAATCAGGGACACCATGCCGGGGCAATGTCCGGGCGTCTCGATAACCTTCCATGGCAAATTATCGTCGAGATCTATGATGTCCCCCTCTTTGATCACGGTCCCACCCCCTATCGCAGCAAGCGTCTCGGAAGTACCGAGAACCTCGACGTCCACAATTTTTCGAATTCTGGCCCTATCTCCAATATGGTCGGTATGGCGGTGAGTGTACAAGATTGACTTGATTCGTTTACCGCAGCTCTCTAGCTCGTTCAGGCGTCCGACGATTATGGCTTGGCCCTCTTCATCCTGAATTGCTGGATCTACAAGAAGCAAATCATCCCCCTGCCCGATTATGAAGCAATTAGTATGGGTGGATGGTGGAAGAGTCGCTGTCGGTATGGGCAGACACTCAACACCCGGCGCGAACTCGATCTTATGTGGCCCAATCGGCGGCTTGCCTGCAAGCTCGGAGAGAATTTCCAATACTCCTCGACCTTCACTGCAACGGTCAACGATATCTCGCATGAAAGTGACCTGGGGCGGAGCCATCCTTGCCGTACCCTGCTCCCATTGTTCCAAGATATCCTCCGGATTCCACCATTTGAATTCCGTGAATTCACTCCTCCCAGGGGGATGCTCAGGCTCTGGAGCATACTCACCAAGATGGATGTGGTAGAATCTATTCGTGTACCTTACTGGGGCTAAAGGAGGGGTAGTCCGCTCTGTAACCAGCGAAGCCCCAGCCATATCCGCGGTTATCACTCCCCTAGCCAATGCCTCGGTCCAAGCCCCGGGCCCCTCAACCAGCTTCTTGCGCACACTGGGAGGAACGACAACCCAATTCCCTCCCTCCCCTTTCGAAAGGCCAGTCTCTTCCACAACCTCTCGGAATAGGGTTACTAGAGATTCCATGGATTGGACATCATCCCCCGAGCCTGACCTTTTCCTCGCATATTCGATGTCCTCCATCGAAACACCACCTCCAGGGAATGCCCAGAACTCGGGAAAGGTTGGAACATCCGGATGTCTCAGCCCCATGAGCATCCTAATCGAACCGGGCTCCCCCTGGGTAAGTACTGCGCTTGAAGCACGCCTCGGCGGACGAACAGTACTACGCTCGTGGAGATTCATGGATAGACGAGGCCTCACGGGTTTCTAATCACATGTATGGTTCTTAGACATCTGAAAAGTGCTATCCACCATGCCTTGGAGGACCCTGTATGAACCCCGCCTTCCTGGTCGCCACTGGCGGGGCGTTGGGCGCACTTGGGAGATGGGCAATCGGCTCATTGGGTGCAGGTATGGCATTCCCGTGGGCCACTCTGGGAGTCAACTTGATTGGCTCGCTGCTGCTTGGTGTACTCGCAGCCGCATTCTCAAGCGGCTCAATCTCTAAGGATGCAATTCTGCTCTTGGGCGTTGGATTCATGGGGGCATTTACAACGATGTCGACATACTCAATCGAGGCAGTTGAGATGGGCGAATCTGGTGCCTTTGGTGCTTTAGCAGCCTATGTTGCGGTGACAGCACTGGGTTGTCCATTATTTGCATTGGCGGGGTGGCGAGGTATGTCTCTGCTGATGCCCTAACCCCGCAAAGGGCCGCAGCCCTGAAGTTGGAATGCCCCCTCTTCCACCCATGGAGCCCATAAGAGCGATCAATCGCGAGGTCGGTTCTGGCCGAGAGATTGCCTCGATAGAAATTCCCAGAATCGGGTTAGGGGTCTGGATGATGAATGGCCCGAATGAGTGTAAGAACGCCGTAATCGATGCAATATCAATCGGGTATCGTATGATAGATACCGCGCGATCATATGGAAATGAGGAGGAGGTCGGAGAGGCAATCAGAGAATCCGGGATTGACAGATCAGAAATCACAGTAGTCACCAAACTTCGCAGAATGCATGCGATCAGCTATGAATCTACTATTGAGCACTGCAAGATAAGTTTGGAGAAACTCGCGATGGATCAGATTGACCTCTATCTTGTGCATGCCCCTCCAGAAGATGCGGGTGCGAGAGAGCCGGTTTGGAGAGCCATGGAAGACCTTCTGGAAGCAGGCCTTGTGAGAACAATCGGAGTCAGCAATTACGGCGTACACCATCTGAGAGATCTTGAGTCGTATGCCAAGATAATGCCTTGTGTGAACCAGGTCGAGTTGAATCCATGGATTCAGAGACCTGAGCTCCATTCCGTCACTCGCGAGATGGGTGCGATAACCATGGCGTACTCCCCTCTCGCAAGGGGTCAGAAGGCCAATGATCCAGAAATCTCGGAGATATCTAACAAGATAGGCTGCACGGGTGCGCAGGCCGCCATTCGCTGGTGCCTAGACCAAGGCGCGGTAGTCATTCCAAAGTCCAGCGACCCATCTAGGCAGCGAGAGAACCTAGATTCCATGGGCGTTAATATCGACCCGATCAGAAACGAGATAGATAATCTGGACTCGAATCATGTCTCAGGATGGGACCCGACGGTGGAACCATGAGCCAGATAAGAGACCCAGAAACCATTGAAGAGGAGTTGGAACTCTTCGCGGAGGCTGTGAGATTGGGCATCGACCCATTCCCGCCGAAGCGAGTACGTGGGAGGATACTGCGCCTGTCTCTGGGGTGGTTCATGATCATCATCATGCTCTCCTGGGTCTCGCAGTTTCTCTACAGGGCGCTGTAAGTTTGGATGGGAACAAACATATTGGTAGTCCCGCCCGGATTCGAACCAGGGTCATGGCATCCAGAGTGCCATATGATGGACCACTACACTACGGGACTTCGCCCCTGCGGTGGACGGTTTTGTATTTCAACGAACCCATGATGGTCTATGAGCCATATCATGCCCTGAACCGAGCCATGATTTCTTCATGCTTCTCCCGATCCGGCCTCAGCATGTTCGGCGGAAGGTCGCACAGGGGGATGTCCACGAGACCCTGATCCTCGTCGGCCGTCGGCATCTCGGTGTTATGGTGGAGAAGGCCCGTAACGTGCTTCTTGTCGATCTCAGCGTTGTGGAGGGCTGCGATTGCCGCAGTCGGGTTGGTGTGGTCGTATTCCGAGGATAGCGTCTCGAGTCGGAGGACGCTCCCGTCGAAGAGTTGAACGTCCTCATACCCTCCCTCCGGGATATCCACCTCGTTGAGAGGTTGGAAGTGGTGGATGTAGTCGATACCGTGGAGTTCCTCGCCGTGGTCCTTCACATATCCGTACGAGCTATACGATTCGTCGTTATTGGCGAAGGTCACGCAGGGGGAGATCACGTCTATTACAGCCATCCCTCTGTGACTCAGAGCAGCCTTCATCAGGGCCGTTAGCTGCTTCTTCGCACCGGAGAAGGACCGCGCGACGAATCCGCATCCGAGATTGATGGCGAGCTTGCACATATCGATCGGGGGCTGCTCGTTCGGCGCACCCTTCCGCTTCTTCGACCCCTTTTGGACAGTAGCGGAGTACTGTCCCTTGGTCAGCCCATAGACTCCATTGTTCTCTATGATGTACACCATGTTCAGATTCCTCCTTATCGCATGGATGAACTGGCCGATGCCTATGCTGGCGGAGTCGCCGTCGCCCGATACCCCAAGATACACGAGATCCTTGTTGACCATATTCGCACCGGTTGTGACCGAGGGCATACGACCATGGACGGTGTTGAAACCATGCGACTTCCCGAGGAAGTAGGCAGGGGTTTTGGAAGAGCAGCCTATGCCGCTCATCTTCGCGATTCTGCTCGGGTCGATACCGTTCTCCCAGCAGGCCTGGATTATTACTCCTGAGATTTGATCGTGGCCGCAGCCAGGGCAGAGGGAGGAAGGACCACCAGTGTAGTCGCTTTTCGGAAGATCAATGACATTCAGTTTCACGGGTCTCATGGTTTCACCTCTCCAAGGGTCTCCAGAATCATATCAGCATATATCCTTGCACGCGGAGGCATGCCATCTGAGTATGCAACGCTGGATATCCTTGAGACCAAATCGTTGGGAAGCTCCTTTCTCAAGACCCCGTACAATTGCCCATCTCGATTAATCTCAAGCACAATGACCCTTTCATGCCTCTCGATGAAACCCGCAACATCCGGATGGATAGGCATGGCACGAATACGACATTGACTCACCTTCAAACCGGTCTCCTCGATCATATCATCAATCTCTTGAATCGTATTCTCCATTGATCCCATGTAGATGATGCCCACATCCTGCTCTTCCTCTTCCCTCATTACTGGTGCTGGGAGATCCGCTCTGGAATTATCGATCTTCCTCTTCAAGCGCATCATCAGCTTCCTGTAAACATCTGGCTCCTCGCTGTAGACTCCGTCTTCGTCATGACCTGTCCCTCGGTATAGAATCGGGTCCAGACCCGATCCCGGCAGAGTTCTGTACGGGACCCCGTCGCCGTCGACATCTCTGTAACGGCCGTAGTTTTCAATTGCGGAAACTTGCTCTGCTGTACGTAGGACCTTGCCACGATCAATCTCTTCTGACGGATACTCGAAACCGGTACATACCCAATTGTTCATCCCGAGGTCAAGGTCTGAGAAACCGAACACTAGTGTCTGATAACGCTCGGCATACTCGAAAGCCCTCCAACCGTATTCGAAGCATTCTTCCACGGTTCCAGGTATGAGGACGATATGCTCGGTATCTCCGTGACTTGCTTCTCTCAAGAGATTGAGATCGCCCTGCTGGGTGCGTGTCGGGAGCCCCGTGGAGGGCCCGACCCTGTTCACGTCCCAAATGACTCCGGGGACCTCTGCGAAATATGCCAAGCCGATGAATTCAGACATCAGAGAGATACCCGGTCCGGAGGTGCAGGTCATTCCCCTCCCCCCGGCCCATCCTGCTCCAAGAACCATGCCTGCAGCTGCAAGCTCGTCCTCAGCCTGAACTACGGCACAGGTGGCCTCTCCGTCGCTTGTATCCCTTAATTCGGGCAACCATTGAATGATTCCCTCCGCCACCGAAGATGACGGTGTGATAGGGTACCAAGATAGCATGTTTACGCCGCCATAAATGGATCCGAGTGCTACGGCCTCATTGCCATCCACAAGGAAGGCATTCTCGTCTTTCTCCCGCGCCTCCACGACATGGGGGCTCTCCCATTCAATCTCTTCAGCAGCTTTGGCACGTCCTTCTTCTATGGCTCTGAGATTTACTTCAACTGCTGATGACTTGCCCTTGAACTGCCTGTTCACAGCACGCTCCAGAGCACCCTGGTCAATGCCGATTAGGTGTTGAATCACGCCGACATAGTACATATTGGCAATCATCTTGGCCATTTTGGGATTAATGCTGCGTGCGAGTTTAGTCATTGGGAGGCCAAATGTTAGGCAGTCTTCTCTTTCAACAGGCATTTTCACGTTTTCGTTGTAAATTATGACTGTGCCAGACTCAATCTTCTCTATATCCTTGAACCAGGTATCAGGATTCATCAAGATCTGGATATTGGTCCTATCTCCCGGTGCCTGATACCCGTTGTCGGAGGCACGAATGATGAACCATGTCGGGAGGCCCGAGATATTGCTAGGGAAGAGATTCTTCCCGCTCACTGGAACGCCCATCTCGAATAATGCATTAAGCAGTATCAAATTAGATGATTGGGAACCTGTCCCATTGGCCGTTGCGACGTTGATTACGAAGTCGTTCACTGTAGCGCCCATGTCCGGAATACACACCTTTGCAATCGCACGCACAGCATACGAGCGGCCCTCGCTGAGGAGTGACGAACTTAGACATTCGCGTCCCATCAGTCAAACTTTCAAACTCCATGCGACCCTCAAATGTATGCAAAACCCATTCATCGATTGACCCGTCAAGTTTTCAGTAAACACCTCCTCCCTAGGCCCATGCCAGCCCGCTCTAAGGTCAAGGACGCCGCGAGTAAAGCGAATACAGCATCAGAAGCCGGAGACTATGATCTAGCTCTGAACCTGTTGAGAGATGCTTGGGATGACGATCTAAAAAAAGGAGATCAGGTTTTGCTTATCAGAACAGCGGGTATAGTCCACATGTCCAGGGGTCAGGCGGATGAGTCCATACGACGCCAAGCATGGAAAGATGCCAGGAAGAATCTCGAAAGAGCACAGAAGCTCGATTCAGGAAATAAAGAGACAAGAAGGCAATTGAATAACTTGATGTCGATGATGGACGAGTCAGGAATACACGTCGGCCGTGGATTTTCCATGTTCGCCAATGGCGAACCGACCCCATTTGGACTCCTGACGATGTTCGCCTCCGGAATAATCCTCCTGGCGATATTCGGACAAGGCAGGGAAATCATCGGCAACTTTGGTGAAGGGGACTCGAATACAGCTGCCGAGGGTGATACCGTCATCATGACGGTGAGTTACTACCCTCACCAGGGGGCCGAAAAAGTCACTGAGGATATCGAGATTCAGCTTTATCCCGATGATGCCCCTGATCACGTTGGCAGTTTCATAGAACATGTTGAGAATGGGATGTATGATGGCACCTCATTTCACAGGGTGATTGATAATTTCATGATTCAAGGTGGCGATTTCCAAAATTCTGATGGAACTGGAGGGTATGCCTCCGGATTCTACGGGTACTGTAATGGGCAGCCGGCGACCTCCTCCCAAGACTGCTCCCCTACCAGCTATACTCTCCCTGATGAGGCGGACAACGGGCTCATGCACGAGTCATGCACAATATCGATGGCCAAGACCTCGCAAGCGAATACGGGGGGAAGCCAATTCTTCCTTATTCCGGAGGATAGTGCGCCAGACTGGTTGGACGGCAAGCACACGGTTTTCGGCTCCATAGTATCTGGCTGTGATGTTGTCACCAGTATAAGCGAGGTCCCAACTCACGATGGAAGTGGGAATGACCCTGCAGACCGCCCGGTCAATCCAGTTGTTTTGATCTCTGCAGTCTTACGATGAATACGGGTGTGAGTCGGCATCTTCAATTGCTTTAGTCATAGGGCCCTCTTCGATGGTCCACGGGATACCGTTCGATGCTCTTAGGTCATTCCAGACCTCAGATGGCTCTGAAGGAAGGTTTGTTTCGATAGAATCGCTAGAGGAGAATGGCGCTTGTAGAATCCAAGATATGCCCTACACAATACGAATCTTACTGGAGGCAGCACTCAGAAGATGCGATGGCCATCTGATAACCGAAGATGACGTATTGAGGATCGCTTCATGGAAGCCTGGTGGGCATAGAGCCGAGATCCCCTACCGCCCAAGCCGTGTCCTTCTGCAGGACTTCACAGGCGTCCCCGCTGTTGTCGACATAGCCGCCATGAGGGACGCAATCGTTGAGATGGGTGGAGACCCTTCCAAAGTAAACCCACAAGTTCCAGTTGATCTTGTCATAGATCACAGCATCCAAGTCGATGCCTCGGGATTAATACCCGATGCACTTGAACTCAATCTTGAGTTTGAATATCGTAGAAACATGGAGCGCTACTCTTTCTTGAAGTGGGGTCAGTCATCATTTGACAACTTCAGAGCAGTACCCCCTGGGCGTGGCATCGTACACCAAGTAAATCTTGAATGGATTGCAACCGTCGCTCGGGAGGAAGAAGGCCTATGGTTGCCAGATTCGCTAGTCGGTACCGACAGCCATACCACGATGATAAACGGGCTCGGAGTACTTGGATGGGGCGTCGGCGGAATAGAGGCAGAGGCGGTCATGCTCGGGCAGCCGATCTACATGCTTCTGCCAGAAGTGGTTGGCATGGAGCTGACCGGCTCCCTAAGTCCGGGGGTAACTGCCACAGACATGGCCCTGCGGATTGTAGAGATGCTGAGGGGGCACGGGGTAGTCGGGCGATTCGTAGAATTCTATGGCGAGGGTCTTGATTCACTCAGTCTTCCGGACAGGGCTACAATTGCCAACATGGCCCCTGAGTACGGTGCAACATGCGGATTCTTCCCCGCTGATTCGACCACCATGAACTATCTGAAAAATTCGGGACGCGAACAATCAATGGTGGATGATATCGAGAACTATCTTCGAGCAAATCGCCTCTTCAGAACCGAATCGGACTCCCCGCCGCTATTTACTTCCACTCTGAAACTTGATCTTTCTTCCGTTGAATCTTCATTGGCAGGGCCAAAGAGGCCTCAAGATCGAGTTGCACTTTCGGGAATGAGAGAACACTGGAGAGAATCTCTCACAGCCCCTGTGGGCCACTCGGGACACGGTGTTGATCAGAGCGATGTAAGCGCAACCCAGAATCTTTCAGATAGAGACGGAGAGTTGAGCCATGGCTCAGTCGTCATAGCAGCCATTACCAGCTGCACGAACACCAGCAATCCCTCGGTGATGGTCGCTGCTGGACTTCTTGCCAAAAATGCGGTAAACGCAGGACTATCCATCAAACCATGGGTAAAACCGAGCCTTGCCCCTGGCTCAAGAGTTGTTACAGAGTACCTCGAGGCTGCAAATCTTGACGGTGATCTAAGCATCTTGGGATTCAATACTGTTGGATATGGCTGTACAACATGCATAGGGAACTCAGGTCCATTGGATGATGATATTGAATACGCCATAGATTCGGCCGATCTTGTAGTTGGTAGCGTGCTATCTGGAAATAGGAACTTCGAGGGACGCGTCCATGCCAAGGTGAAAGCAAACTATCTCGCAAGTCCCCCGCTGGTAGTTGCTTATGCCATAGCAGGACATCTTGATTTCGATTTCTCCACGGACCCAATGGGCCATGATTCAGAAGGAAATCCAATAATGCTGGCCGACTTATGGCCATCAGATACCGAGATAAGCGCCGTAGTCTCGGAGTCAATAACTCCCGAGATGTACAGGGACAGATATGCGGATGTACTTAGTGAGCCCAAGTGGGAGTCTATACCAGCGACGACATCACAGCTTTACAATTGGGATCCGGATTCGACCTATGTAAGGCGCCCAACATTCCTAAGCGGCATCCCAAGAAATATCGAACCGATAGACCCCATTTTAGGGGCAAGAGCATTATTGATGCTTGATGACAGCGTTACAACGGACCATATCAGTCCCGCTGGAGCATTCGCATCGTCTTCTTCAGCCGGCTTGTATTTGACGGACAGGGGCGTATCCCCTCGAGACTTCAACTCCTATGGCAGCAGGAGAGGCAACCATGAGGTGATGATGAGAGGCACATTCGCGAATGTGCGTATCCGAAACATGCTAGCACCAGAAACAACGGGCGGATTCACCACGCATATGACTTCAGGAGATGTTGTATCTATATTTGAGGCAAGCAGGAGATATCGGGATGAGGGCACTCCACTTATCGTAATTGCAGGCAGCCAATACGGTACAGGCAGCAGCAGGGATTGGGCCGCTAAGGGCCCTTTACTGCTTGGAGTCAGGGCTGTAATCGCAACCTCATTTGAACGGATTCACCGTTCAAACCTGGTGGGAATGGGCATCCTGCCCTTGACATTCGCAGAGGGGGATGATGCCTATTCCCTGGGCCTCGACGGCACTGAGTCATTTGACATACCCGCGGATATAGCCCTCGAGCCAGGTCAGAATATCCCTATTATGGCTAGAAAAGAAGGCGGGTCAACAATACGGTTTGAGGCAGTAGTCAGGCTTGACACCCCTGTCGAGGTGGAGTATTACCGCAACGGGGGTATTCTTCAGACCGTTCTGAGGGGGCTTGCTGATTGAGGGGTGTTGTTGAATGGTGAAAATGAGATTTTCTTTCAGACATGAGCCGAATGACATAGTCGCCGTTATCGAAGGACCTGAAGCTTGGGTGAAACATTTCGCCGAGCAGATAGGCCTTGATGGGGATTGCGGCTGGACGATGAAGATGAGCCAACAAGGTCAGGAATCTAACGATGAGAAGACCTCTGAAGGACCATCATTGCTCCCCGGGCCAACTCCTGATCCATCCAAGATCCCTGCAGTAATACGAGAAATAGGCTCATTCGACCCTTCCAAGAATTTAGAATCGAATAAGCCACCACCCTTGGACGAGGAGGAGCTTCGTTCATTCATATCAGAGATGCCCGAGCCAGAAATCCCTCCCGATTCAATATCTAACGACCCTCTCACGGAAGAATGGCTTAGATTGGTACTTGCCATCGTAGTCACGGAGCACGGAATTTCATCTATGCTGCCCGAGACTATAGCCAGCATTCTTTCAGAAAGAACAAGTCTCGACGACATTGCAGTAACAATCGCACTCAAGCGTTTGTGGGTTGCAGGGAAAGTAGATAAAATTCTTACAGAACAGGGCGAGGAGTACTCTCCTTCGCCATCTTGGATACAAGTCTACAGGGAATGAATCCGACAATTTTCGATGCCCAACTTGCGGCAAACAATAAGAGAGCCCTGTATCTCCGCGCTGCTATGCGCAGCGGAGCCAACGGGAAAAGAACTCAAAACAGGAGGGCTAAGGCAATCACTCTTGTAGTGATGATGGTCTCAATGACCCTCATTTCTTTCGTCCCAGCTGCAAGCGCTTCGCAGATCACCCAATACGCCGTGCAGAGAGACCCCCATTTCGTAGCAACAGGTGATCTCGACTGTGACGGAGATGACGATATCGCCGCATCGAGCAGCATGGGTTTCTACCTCACATCGATGTTCAATGACGGGGCAGGAGGCTTCCCTGACAGACAAGACATATTCATCGCAGGAGGCGTAGGAGACTCCCAGCGACAGAGCATCTTTCAGACTGCAAACAGTCAACAGATAGAGATAGCCGATATAGATGGCGATCAGATGCCGGATATCGTCTACTTCCAAGAGAACGTAAGATTTGTCGGAGAGACATTCGTTCGTCCAGCGAACCTCACTGTGCTGTGGGGCGAGTGCAACATGAATACCCATCAATGGAGCCGGGATATCATCGAGATCGCATCTCATCCATTCAGCCAAGGCATGGATGTAGGGGACATTGATGATGATGGCGATGACGACATCGTACTTGCAACAATGACGCCCGATGGTGGACAGACCTACCTCGAGGTCTTTAAAGGCCCAGATCCAGGGCCTCAGGCAGACCAGACAATATTGGTGCCAGCCCCCACGTATGGGCATTATAGCTACATAGAACTCGGCCATTGGGGCGAAGATTTAGCCGAGGATCCATTTACCGGAGCCACCCTTCCCGGCGAGTGCGAGGACCTAGATCTCTGGGTCCTCCGAACCCCCAGGTTCAACCCTGGCGCAGGTTACTCAGTTGGTAACTACGATAACATGACTGTAATCGAGTTCGATTGTGTAACTGGGCTTTATGCCGATCCTAATGTCGGAGGATCTGCAGCAGCATCAGTCCACGATTTCACACTCGACGCAGAACACGGATATGAACTTCAGATCGACGTAGAAGATACCGATGGAGATGGAATAATCGACATGGTAGCCGCAGTAGACGGGATAGAGGGCAGGGTAAGTTACGCTACTAGGAGCGGCGTAAACTCGAATTGGGACACTCGAAATTACATCAATCTTGGAAATTACAAAGGTGCATCTATCACAATCTCGGACGTGAACGGGGATGGTAATATGGACTTCTTCGTACCAACTGAATTGACATTAACCAGACTGCAAGACTCGTCATCCAAGAACCAGACTTACACTACAGTCGAGAACCTGAGGGAACTCAACAGTGTAGAGATCATTCTCTCAGATACTCAGGGCACGGGTTACCTGTCACCCATATCCTTTGATGTTGGAAGAAGGCCTACCGTAGCAGTACCCGCTCAACTCAAGGGGGACGACTCAACAGCACAGGAGATAATCATCGGTCAGCGCGACTATTCCTATCGCTTCTCAAGTGGGGCTATGTGGATGGATAGCTTGGGATGGCCAGGCGCGGGAGACTTCCTGTCCGTACTGACATTGGACAATCAAGACGTTGCGATCGATGGCTTGACAATCGCACCAGCTTCTACCGATCCAGCGACTGGTTCAGCACAGTTAGGTGAGGGAACAAGATTTGTGAATGTCACTCTGATGAATACCGGACTCAATCCCGTAAGCGGGTCTGTCAACCTAGACCTCGCAGTGAAGGAGGTCACGGGTGGTGCTGATACGGTAGTTTACTCAAATGATTTCGACGGCACCGTCGAGTCTTCCAACTGCTCCTCATGTACATGGGTTGGAGCATCATACACGTCAGACTTCTCTCCGGGGACGTCGTGGCATGAGGAGAGAAACTCAACCGCATTAACAGAGAATGTTTCGACTTACGAGGCAGATCACAACCCAACTAACTACATGTGGGCGGGGCTAGACTACAATGGAACTGATGAGAACAACTCCGGATACCTCAACAACATGGATGAGGCTTTCATATTGCAAAATGTAGATCTCACGGGAGCCGATGCCGCTTTCTTGGAAGCATCAATTCTTTGCAGTGTTGCATATACCAACTTGTTCCTCTCGGAACCGTATGTGGTCCAAGAACGCTGGTTGTACGAGGACTCATGCGGGATAGAAGCCTTCTCAGAAGGAAGGGGATGGGAACGCGTATGGTTCCAAGGAGGATACGACCAAGATCGATACTTCAACCTCCTAGCATTGAATCAGGACCCTGAATATGAGATCAAGAACTTTGCAATTTATCCATATTACATCACTGAGTGGACCAACTACTCGGAGGGAGGCTCCGAGGATAATTTAACCAACACGGTGGAATCAATCGATCTTACGCCTTACGCCGGAGAAGTCATCGATCTCAGATTCCGCTTCAGGAGCGGGTTGTTAGGCTCTGTAGGCACTGTCGACACATCCTATGATACAGGATTCGACGGTTTCGCATTCGACAATATAACCGTCATAAAGCGAAATACTGCGTTTGGATTAGAGCAGTCTACCTCGCAACAAGTTAACTTCCAGCCACTTGCTGCAGGTGAGAAAAGGGAAATTTCTCTTTCTGCAGATTTTATCGATAACAAGACCTACTACATCAGCACCACACTGTCCAACTTCAATGGATTCGTCGATCAGGACCCCATTAATGATGGATTGAAGTTCCAGACTACCGTAAGGAATCTATACGATCCGGGCCTCACTGCCGACCCATTCGTCGATTTCGAACCAGGCGTAAGGTACGCTTCTGCAGAATATCCGATCGATGTCAGAGTTCAGAACTTCGGGAATACGATAGTGAATTGGACCACAGAAGCCGAGATATTCAATGCGTTACCAGATCTTACCGCTATCGAGGATTTCTCGGGTATAAACCCCATATGGACAGATGATAATGATCAGGAAGGCAAGGAAAATGGCAGTAGGCTAGATGACTCCACAACATCAAATCAGGCACTCCCACAAAATCAGGGTGTGTTCAAGAATTTCGCATATTGGCTCGGAGACCCGGATATCGGATACGGGGATAACTGGGATGAGACACTCACAGTAGGGCCAGTTGCTGTATCTCAGACAGATTCTGATTATACATATGCCTCATGGGACTACTATGCAGAAGGAGACTATCTCCAAGATCAATTCGGCAATGTACTCGCAGTTCGCGACTCAGCATCCCTTACTGTGGACTGGACAAAGAGCGGACAGTCATACACTGGTCTAGCTTACGGCTCATGGGTCGATCTTAATGAAAACGGGGTCCAGCGTACAAATCCGGAAGACCCAAACTTCCATGCATGTGAAGACTTCGATAACGATGGCAACTACGATGAAGCTGAGTATTTCGGAGATAGGAACGATCAGGGCAATTACATCGTTTGGTTCGATTCAGAGTCAATAGTGAAGTCTGTAGTTCTGGATCTTACGCACATTGTGATACAGAATCGCACATCTGAGGAGCCACAAGAGTGGAGGGATGAATGTACGTCTCTGGCCGATGCCGAAGTCACACTCACATGGAGATTTACATCCAATGGGGACGGCGTCAATGGAAACGCCGGTCTGGCCGGATTCGCCATTGACAATATCCGATTCGAGGAATTTACATTCGAAGATGATGGGAATTACTCGGTGCCAGTAAACGGACTCGACTCTCAAGAGAAAATGACCGTCTCATTGGGGACACATGACTTCGACTCCGGATTGTATCGAATTGATGTTAGGACGATATTTGACAACAATGATCCAACTCAGAAGTGGTATTTGGCTGAAGAGGTAAACCCCTCGAATAACTTCTCTAAAGTTCAATTCAGCATTGATAGTGCTGAGATAACCCTCTTGCAACCCAACGTGCTTGATTGCGTTGGCGATGTCACATACGAATGCGTCTATCCGATAAGTCCGACATCGGCACATACCTACTCGCTCCCGATACTCAATGGTGTGATTGAAGGTGTCTATGAGGTTACGATGACCGTCGTAGATACGACGACTGGTCAGACGGTATGGCAAGCAAATTCAGATAACGGACCTTTCGACTTGGTGCCCCATCAGCGTACATTCGCTAACTGGTCCGCAGGATCTAATGTCCAAGTAGGTTCCAGTGGGATGTTCAACTCATGGGAGGACAGCAGGAAGTATAATCTAAGCTGGGCAGCAAAACTCATCAGCGATGATAGCGACAATGGCAACGTAAGATTCTTTGAAATCACCTTCATGGACGATATCGATGTGGCCATTCTATCCAATCCAACTGATCAGAATCGTCTCCAAAGGGTCAAGTCAGATCTAGAGGCCATGGGCATGGTGTACACACAATTCAGAACGAGTGAATGGGAAGATTATGTTACGCAGGACTGGACTGGAGTTTATGACAAGATACTCCTCCCATGGCAAACTGATTACAACGCTGAGTACGGCGAATACTATCAGAAATTGAATGAGTTGCGCGGAGACGGACTTTCAACTAACGACGTCCTGGATGATTTCATGGTCAATGGGGGTACTTTGCAGGTTCATCTGGGCCCATACAGGAACGATTACGTTCCAGATAATCTCCCCTTCGGAATGGATATTCAGGAGAGAGATCCCTCGAATTCGTCAATCAGATTCGATTACGAAGACGTTCGAGTCATTGATCGATATCACCCTCTCCTTTCCAATATCGAACTGAGCTACTTACAATCAGTCCACGCCGGTCAGTATGTGGCGAGATCGGGATTGGATATATCTCAAGTTCAGCCCAATCAGGTTCCTTCTGCATGCGGTGGCAGGATTTCTGATCCCTTGGGAACATTCCACAGCCTGCTTGGAAGTGTTGAGTACGGCTCACAATCCTTGCTAAGTCTCTGCAACAGAGGCAACGGAGGCATGATTGTCACGACCATGGATGTTGAAAACCCAAGCTTCTCAGAACCATACGGCAGCGAGTCAATGCCCCTTCTCTCCAATATGCTCGATTACAGCGTTACGCCGTATCCTGTTGATTTCGGAATTGCTGGGGATACGTTTGACCTAACGATAAATGGCGAAGCACCTTCAATCAACACCGTAACCAAGGCATACAATACGGTCTACATCAAGTCAAATTCCCAACTTCAGTTTAGCTATGTGTCCGAGCATAGTGACCTGATAGCCGATTGGACCTTGGAGCCAGGGGGCGAAGACTCAGTAACTGGATGGGAGAATGAGATTGTCGATCCAGGTGAGTACTCTTGGGTTTCCCAGACATCCGCAGACCTCCCCACACTTGGGTCATTCTGCGTAGAGGATACTTTGTCTTCCACCGGGTGTTTCCTTGGTGCTGAATGGCTGCTTACTCTGTATCTGCACGACGCAGAGGGGCATACTCGAATGACCTATGTTCGTTTGATCACGAATGATACATTGGCGGATGAATCTGATCCAACTGCATCTATTTCCATGGTTCAGGACGGTCTCACAGACGAGTTTGTCACTAGCGATGGAACGAAGACTGTCGGAGGCGTTGAGTGGGACGTTTATCGCGTCAGACTGACTCCTACCGGGGACATATCTCTATCTTTCACAGGTGCTGAAAGTATCGATCCGGATGCTCCTGAGGGCGAGACTGGCATCCAGATGTACTCATGGCGCGTTTACTTTGACTATCCTGTAACCTCCCAGCCTAGCTTGGAGGGGCATTTGTTCGAGGTTCCGGCATTGGCAGGAGGAGATGCATTCACCTACACGTTCCGCAATGTGACAAGTGACGGCGTCTTGGAGAATCAAATCCGCCTGGAGCTTATCGTTTACGATAAGGCAGGAAAAGACTCATCGAAGGCAAGAATGTACTTCGTAGTGGTGGGCGAAGACTATGGAGACGCTCCTCCAGTAGTATCCTTCAGCTCTCCAAAGCCAAATGATTCCCAGACCGAAGATCGAGTCACGATTAGCGGTACGGTTGTCTCAGGCGCCGAGAACTCGGATGTAAGGATACAAGTAGCACTTGATGCAGTTACTTTGGATCTATCGCCAACACCGAAAAACACACAGAAGGCAATCGGTAAGTACAACGAGACAGGATTGCTCGGTGATGGGGCTTCATTCTCTATCACACTGGATATATCAGATCTCTATTCTGAAACGGATGGGGTATTATCTACGGTTTACATCCGAATCATAGAAGGTGATGGCGTGAGGTATACAACCACCTCCAGCGAAGACATCTATCTACTAAAGAGAAGCAGTGACCCATGCGAAAGGGACCCATCTGCTGATGGATGCGATACTGAAGGTCAGGGCCTCGGACTGATAATTCCGATTGTGGGGGCTCTTCTCCTTGTTCTAGCCATAGCGGGAGTCACGATTTCGATGAGGGGCAGGAGCTCCTCAGCAGTAAGTGACGAAATAAGGTCCTTCCAAGGCGTGGAGGACATGGATCCAGTTGAGGCCTATGTGCAGCAGATGGTCGGGCAAGGATATCCTGAAGACTATGCCCGGCAGTACGCCCAGGACTACTACGCTAATCTAGAAAAGAAGTAGTTGGACAACATCAATGAGATGTGAAAACCGTGGTCCAGCGGCGCTGTACGCGCTGCCCCTCGGCAACGATTCTATTGTGACGTTCTATCCATGCCGGGGGCCTGTATTTCAACATCGATTTGTGGAGCCTTCCTTCTCTGATATTCTCCGGTATGCATACCTTTCCGGAGGCCATTTCTATATCCAGTGCGCGATCTAGATCAGTCGCGTTCCTGTTCATCCATCTGAAAAGGGGCTCTGATATGCGAGTCATTGTAAAAAATGCAGTTAGGATTACCAGAAATGTGGCCACTTGACCTTTAGCACCGTATGGGGAAAGAGCAGCGGAAGCAATGAATCCGAGTACGAATACAAGTGGTGCTATCATGAAGAATAGAAAGTATGTCTGAGATACCGGTTTCTGATTCCGATACCTCTCAATCTTCTCCCAACGGGGGTGATTTGGATCTTGAGGCCTAAAGACGTCCTTCTGTCTGAGTCCAAGCGCGTCTTTCAAACTCCTCCCCACATCCTCAGTCCTACGTTTCTGAGATTTAGTCAGCGTATCCTGGTCTAGATTCTCTATCAAATCCATAATTCTAGATGCTGCAGCGTATTCGCCATATCTTGCAAGAATTGCAACCTGCTCAATCATTGGAGCAGGAGATTCTGGTTTTAGAACGCGATATTCCCCCCACCACTCTAGCGCATCCTCCATCATTCCTAGATGATCGACAAGAATAAGTCCTCCAAGGGCCCATGCCTCTTCTAGATCTGGGTTGAAAGAAACTGCTGAACGGAGACATCTCACTGCATTGGCACATTGTGAGAGATCAGGGTCTATCGGCCTACCTCTACTTCTCGGGGGGAGGTGTAAATCTGCAGCTTCAAGCCATAATAAGCCATCTTCCGGATAATCCTTCAGAGCAGCTTCAACAGCTTCTATGGCTGCTTCTCGACCTTCTTCTTTCAGAGTCTCACGGATCCTTCCGACAACATCCTCAGGCTCACTCATCGAGCGGGGGACAGGGGCATTGGGATTGAATCCTCCTGTTCATCTAGATCTCCGATTAGTACGGCCTCTTTTGCCACCATGACTCTCTTTTCTGCTTCTATCGCTTCGATTACGGGCGTTATTGTCTCTACTATCTCGTCGCATGGGGCTACTTCTAGGACGACGACCACCTGCATCCCCGCGTCTCTTTCCTGCTTCTGAACGATTTCGTTGAGCAGCACCGGAACCCGGACTCTTGTACGGTCTAGGACTTCCGCATTTCGAACATTTCGAAGTTCTAGAATTCATACTTCTACAGGCTGAGCAGACCCATGTAGGCAACATCCTGCCGCTATTGGCCTTACGGGGCTTCCTGTCTCCGAATTTCTCGTTCCCCATGCTTTTTGATCTCGGACGATCTCTCCTATGTCCCCCTCCTTTCGGCACATTGCTATTCCTTCTGTTATCATTTCGACTTCTCCTCCCGATTTCAATAGGGGCGCCTATTGCGGATGATGAGTCTATTTTCTCTGATAGAGAAACATGCACAAGTGCATTTTCTATGCCTCCAATAACGGAATCGACCTTGCCTATTGTCCGGCCTCCTTCAATACGAACCTCCCAGCCCAGACCAGGCGCCTTGTCTTCGAATTCTGCGAGTAAACCGCCAACATGAGATAGCGACACGACTCGCCCCTTCACTGTCATGATAGCCTGCGGGCCCCTCTTCTATACATGAATGCAGCAGCAAGAATTCCAATCATGGACGATGATCCGGGAAATGGGAGAAGGCCTCCTTCATCATTTTGACCGGCCCTGGGCGGTGGCTCTATTCCATCAGGGGTCTGCAATACTTCGGTTGAGTCAAAGCTCCTATCAGCAGATGAACACATCCCAGAGGCATCGCAGACACGTACTGTAACGGTATGTTCCCCAGGATCAAAGAGTGCGAAGTCGATGGGTCCTACTGACCAAGAGTTGCCCGATGCATCGACATTCCCCAAAGTATTGCCATCAATCAGCATACTGAATGACACATCCTCCCCATCTGGTTCTCCGAACATTCCACTCATGCTCCATGTGGTGCCTACCCACTCGCTATTCAAAATTGAAATAATCGGGGGGTCACCAATTTTCTGAAATATCAAACGGCTCTTCTCAACACGTTCATGGAGCCCATCGCCACTTATTTTGAACCAGACATTAACAGCGCCGGGAATCAAATTTGAGGAAGATTCGCTGAATGCCCGTCCCTCTCCATTCTGGAGAATGACCGCGTTTTCGTAGTATATGGGCTCTCCATTATTTTGACTCAGCCCTATTTCTAAGATGATCTGCCTTGGAACTCCGTCATCTGTAACCGGAAGTTGAACTCCGTAAAATTCCATATCCACTGCATCATAAATGACTGGTAGACTCTGGGACGAATTACTGCTCACCGTGAATCCACTCACTGCCATAAAGCTCCTCTCAGCAGATTGCTGGCCAGAGAGATCGACGGCCGAGCAGATAAATTCAGATTTTCCGGTATCGTCTGGGATAGTCGCTCGTATCGACCTGTCTTCTCTAAATAGATTGAATTCCACCTCCTCGTTGTTGTAGCAATTTATGTTTAGTTTCGAAACAGCCATATCATCGGTAAACCACCCCGCGATCTCCCCCCACTCTGCGATTACCACGTTAGGATCAAAAACATCCCCTTCAACTATGCCATAAACCCATAATGAGCCATTTTCAGGCGCTTCTGGTGTCCATGAAGGAGGATTGTCTACGGGAGGAGCAATAGTTGTGAGGTCAAAGAATAGGTCTTCTCCAGAAGGCCAATACGTGTTTGGCCGGCTCGGCTCGATTTCTAAGGTGAGCCCCCCTTTACCGTTGTAATTTGTCACTACTGAAGAAGAACCATCCCCTATGCAGGAGCCTCTAATGGGTGTAGGCGAACCCCCATTAAGCAAATCACGCCCCTCACATTCTTCAAACAGAGACAGCCTCATTCCTTCTACGTAAGGTGCATTTATCGTGTAGGTAGCACGAGAGATATTTGAGACATTCATCGCGAGAGTTAGCGTCTCAAGGGACTGAATGTTGTGCAAGTCGACTTCTCCGCTTAGATACAATTCAATTCTACATTCATCAAGCGATTCGCTATCAGAGTCGCAATCACGATCCGAGTTTGGAACAACTGGGATCTCATAGCAACCTTGGCTACTTCCGAAGCTACTACAATCTCTGACAGAACTATGCCTCTCCGGAACCATATTCCATTCATCTATCGAAACACCATCTTCCACCCATGTAGCATTCCTCCAGTCCACTGCTGCTCCCCCGCGATGGTGTTCGCCATCTCTAACCCCTACCCGGGTCATGGTGTACTCGACGCAATCCGCAGCAACTGATCTGACGGCTTCGCGTTCGTCAGATGACAGCCATCCATCGCCACCACTTGGCACCAAACCATCCAGAAGATCATCTAAGAAAGTTCTGAAATCATCGGCCATTGTCCCATTTACCCATGCCATGGCATTGATCTGTGCAGTTCTCCAGTTGTCTGCCACAGTTACATTAAATTCTGCCCAAGTGTATGTAAAAACGTCTTCAAACGAACTTTGGGAACATTGCGCTTCGAAAGTTCCCCCGCCACCAAACTGCCCCATCGAAATATTCTGCTTTTGAAGATCTTCGGAGTGACTGAATGGAGACAAAGAGAGTGAGATAATCAGCACAACAATCCCGGCTGCGAGTACAATGCGTTGGTTAAGCACACTCCACTGCACTCGCCGTACCACTTCACGTTATGTTTGATACTTCGAAAAATTCTGCCGTTTCTCCAATATTATCCTCAAACCACCCTCACAACGTGCCCACCACATCCAAATAATGGATTAGGGGCGCCTAAAATAATGACAAGTGGGTCAGAGGGTGATGCTATCGTCAAGCTCGATGGCGTAACTATCGGATATGATGAAAACAACCCCCTCGCAACTATTCCGTCTTTGTTGATAAAAAAAGGAGAGATTCTTGCTATTGCAGGACCCTCAGGCATAGGTAAGTCAACACTACTCAAAACAATCGCAGGCCTCGTCAGCCCTTTGCGGGGAACAATAGAAGTGTGCGATGCAACTCTTCCAAAGAGGCCTTTCAGAGGTGATTTGGGCTATATCCCTCAGAGACTTGGTTTGATTCGGCATGCCAGTGTCATGCACAACGTCCTAATCGGATCTAGAGCATCTATGTGCGGATCCATGCAAATTTTCACTTCGAGGGAAGCGAAGGAAAGCGCAAGGAATGCGATATGCGAGATGGGCCTCGAACAGAAAATGTGGGAGCCTGTAAAGCGACTTTCAGGAGGACAGCAGAGACGAGTCGCTACAGCCAGAACATTGGCCCAATCACCAAAGGTAATACTCGCTGATGAGTTTCTCAGTGAGCTCGATGATGAGACCATGTCGTATGTTGCTCAAACTGTAGTCCAATATGCGCGTGACAATGATGCGGCGGTAATCTTAGTTGAACACGACGTGTCTCGCGCACGCGAACTGGCGGATAGGCTAGTCGTGATGGATGATGGAAGGCTGAATCCATTCATCTCCTCTACGAAAACACTAGAGGTAAAGATATGAGCTCAAAATTAAGGATTTATCCTGGGCATATTTTTGCAACGCTCCTAATCCTCGCACTGATCGTGATGGATAGATCAGTAGATGATTGGGGCACACTTTCGAATGGGCTCGGGAATCTAGTCATTTTCTTTCATGAGTCTCTCTGGCCACCAGAATGGGGAGTGCTTGAACCTCGGGGTTGGCCGGAGTGCACTGCCTCATCAGCTGTTGATTTTACATGTTCAACAGCATGGATTGGTATGATAGAAACTCTTCAGATAGCCTTTGTATCAACAATACTTGCAATGACTATCTCCCTCCCTATGGCGCTCCTAGCTGCAAAGAATGTCGGTACACTTCGAACATCCATTGTCATTCGCTTCATCTTGGCTGCTTTCAGGAGCTTACCGTCCCTGATTTGGGCAATATTCTTTGTAATACTCATCGGACTCGGCACTATTTCCGGGATATTTGCCATGACGATATACTCGATAGGATATCTGGGCAAACTTCAGTATGAGGCCATAGAAGGCATGAACAGCCTCCCCATGGAAGCCGCTGATGTAGCGGGCTTGAGCCGTTTTGAGAAGGCTATTCATGTTGTAATCCCTGAATCTGCGAACAATCTGATTTCTCAAGCCATATTCATGTTCGAATACAATGTAAGACATGGCTCAGTTATTGGAATTGTAGGTGCAGGAGGTATTGGGTATTACATCGAAAGATCACTATTCTTTCTTGCATATGACGAGGTTTTAGCCTACTTGATCATAATCTTCGCAGTAGTCATTCTGATAGATTTCATTTCAGTATACGCTCGATCTTTCTTCAACGATGACAGAACTGTTGTAAAAAGGACTTCATGGAAAACAGTCTTCACAGGCCACGAGTAACGAGGTACCAAGTCACTGTATCGACTCAACCATTCTTCTCACAGACTCTTCGGAAGATATCGAACCGTCAAGTAAATGGCATAAAGCATTCAGGAATGGAGTTTCCCAACCATTCTTCTCGGCAGTCTGAGAAAACATACGCGCTGCACGAACACCCTCTGCCACCATTGTCATCTGTGCCAAGGCTTCTTCTAGGGATAATCCTCTCCCGAGCATCTCGCCAAGTGTACGATTTCTACTCCTTGGGCTTGTCGAGGTGACGTAAAGATCCCCTATTCCTGCAGGTCCAAAAGCAGTGTCCGGACTTGCACCCATCATTGAGAGAAGATATCTGCCTTCATTGAAACCAGATTGCACAAGTGCGGCTTTCAGATTATCCCCTCCGATGGATCCTCTTAGCCCATCAACTAGACCGCAGGCAAGAGCAACCGTATTCTTGTACGCCCCCCAGAGTTCCGCCCCAACGGGATCATCAGCCGATGTGAGAATAAGCGTCTTAGTGGAAAGACGCTGCGCTATCTTGCTTGCAACAGAATCATCATCACACGCTACTAGAGCACTCGTGATCACACCTCTCGCAACCTCGGGCGCTATAGTAGGGCCTGTTAGGACTAAGACAGGATTCGACTTGTTTACGGCACGAAGTCGCTGTTCAATTGCATTTGATATCATTCCATCTTCGCTGGCCTCTTCGGGCGCTAGGCCTTTAGCAAGATCCAGAATCACATGTGAGGGCCTGAGGTCTGGTAGAACTAAATCAATAACTTCCAGGATAACTCCGCTTGGCAATGCAAAAACGAGAATCTCTGAGCTTTCAAGAATATCCTCATGAGCCATTGTCGCCTGAAGGTTTGGAATTTCAATATCTGGCAAATATTTGTGATTTATGGACTCCATCATTAGAGACTCATATACATCGTTCTCAATTGTCCACCCGGTAACCGTGTGTCCGTCCTCCCCCCATATCTTTGCAAGAGCCGTCCCCCAGTTCCCCATGCCAAAGATCCCTATACGAGCCATAGAAACACCTAGATGGCCGTCCGCGGATGGTCCTCGTTATGACCTTGGCGGGAATATAGAGCCGATGGACCGGTGTCTCAACCACTTAGTAGACTCTTCAGACAGAAAGATCTGTAGCATCAGGGAGCAAGCAGCCCGCGGCATCGTAAAATATGGCGCTCAACGGGATGGAACCCTAGCAGGGGTTCCCGAGCGGTCAAAGGGGCTGGGTTTAGGTCCCAGTGCGTAGTGCTTCGCAGGTTCGAATCCTGTCCCCTGCACCAAATCAACAGGCTAGTTTCAGCGAAAGCCGCCAACGGTTTGATGAAGTACCTGTAGTATGGGATATCGTGGCGACCCGAGACAAGTCCTCTCGACTCGATCTAAATAAGGACGGTCAAGTAGATCTCGGCGATGTTTCCCACATCATCACTGAGGCTGAGAAAATACGGCTTGATCGCGACCTCGATTCGATAAGAGAGAGAAGATTGGGAGATACGAGATTCTTTAGATGGGCCGTCGAGGACTACGTACTTCTTTTCGGAGTCGTTTTCGGCGGGCTATTCGTGATGCTTATCGCAGTTTCAAGTACTGGGTTGATAGCCGGCGATTCGGTCGCAATCGACCAGACCTTATCCGGAACTCCCTTGGACACAGGAGGAGAATGCATGGATAAGGAAGGCGAGATATGGCTATCAGTCTTCGAAGACCACCATGACCTGCGTGCACGTTCGTACAACGTCCCGGATAGCGATATAGCAATGCAAATCATCTACCTCGATTCAAGTAATAACCTCTCTGAAGAGCTACAGAGGGGTCTAGGGGACCTGTCCGTAACAATCGACGGCGAGGATATCATGATTGGCGAACAATATGTGCAAGTTTCAATTTATGATATGCCCCTTGATTCACATCAGGAAGACAATCTATCGCAGATCGTTGAATCTTCCTCTGTAATCTTTAATCAGGAATTCCGAATTGAAGTGGAACACAAGAGCCGTGGAGGATTATTCTCCAGTGGAGAGGTAATTGACATCGATGTAGAAGAGACTGGTCCACGAGCATGTATGACGCTGAAGAATCTCGGGGAATGGGGTTGGTTATTGATGGCCGCAGAATGGGCTGGGGGGAGAGAAACTGCCATGTTAACAGGGGGAAGTGGCGGGGTACCTGCTTGGTGGATGGCCTTTGTTTCATTGGGAATGTCAATCGTTTTCCTATACATCCAGTATCCCTTGATGCACAAAATGTATCATCGTGAAGGTGAAGAAACTCTGGATGCCAATCAGATTGAGCGGCTGATCTTCAGAATTCTCGAGTATTCTCAAGACGAGGCCTCAATTGAGATCGATTTTGAACGCCTTAGAATGCAAGAGCGCCCCATATCGATAGATGTCTTTGTCCCATACACATCGAAAAGTCAGAGCATCATGACTCTAACAGAAGTCCGCTCAATCTTGATGCGGGATTTGTTATCTGAATTCGCCATATTCGGTGAAATGCGGCCATTACAGCTACGTGTCCAATCAACCTCCACAATCAATTCAGAAGAATCGATGGTCATGAATTCAAGCCTCTCTCTGGAAGGGTTCGATCCATCGGTAATAGATGCCGACTACAGGCCATTCTTTGATTCCATTTCCATAGTCGGTATGATCGAAGACTCTGCTAGGCCGGTAATATCCGAGTTACTAGACCAGTATGACTTGGAGGATGAAGGCACACTTGTATCTGCAGACAATCAGGCCGTTTATGTGAGGATGATTTACCGCCCCTTGATGAGATTCAGCTACTTCTTCTTCCCAAGGAACTTTATTGAAATTGAGGAGAGTCTTTCTGAACGCCTGGAACATGATCTCGCCGAACTCTTGAATGGAAGGAAGGTGATAGTCAGCGCCAGGAACCTAAGGCGAACTCTTGCAGACCAAGCAGTCGCAGGACGTGTGGAGCAAGGTGGTTCAAATTTCTCTGGAGAAGCACTTGTCGCCAAACAGCCCGGAATAACGGGAACACTCCTCCAGACTGTAGGGGGAGATATTCTTTCCAGTGTCGAATATGTGGCGCAGCGTAATCGGAAACGGATAGACAGGTATGGTTTCTGGGGCCTGATAGTATTCGTCTGGATCCCTTTCATGGCAAGTGGGGTATTAGTTGGTGCCATGCTGGGGCTTGTCGCGAGAATGAAATTTGAGCGAGTGCTCTTTGCATGCACTTTAGGCGGAACCGCAGCATCCATCACTTGGGCGTACACAGCAAGAGGAATAATCGAATTCATGGAACGATACCAAGCTGAAGTTTTGATTCCTTTTTTGATTGGGCTAGTTTTTCTATTCACATTCTTCCATCTGAGGAGAAATAAAAGGCGGAGAAGAGAAGAACTCTTCAGGGAATCCATGGCATTCTTCAACCGGGTATCTCTAAATTAGTAAATTTTTGAAAGCGATAGTAAATTAGGCCCCCACGTGCCCATTAAGGTATGGCCCTAGTAGACATAAAATCACTTGAGCGGCATTACGTTATGCCGTCAGGGACCGTGAAAGCTCTTGACGGGGTCGACTTGGAGATAAAAGAAGGTGAAAGGATAATTCTCCTTGGACCTTCTGGGTCTGGGAAGTCCACCTTGCTCAATTGCCTCTCTGCATTGGACACACCAACAGGAGGTTCCTACGAATTCGCGGGCAAGGAGGTACCCAGGGCTTCGGCATTGGGGCCTAAGTTGTGGGAAAAAATATCCTCAATTCAATGGAATCCCCTGACCCTTATACCGCCACTTCGATTTTTGTTTTACCCTATTGATTATTTCACCCATTCTAGGCCTGAGTCGAAGGCTAGCGAACAGATGACTCGGTTTAGGAGGGACAATATTGGGTATGTATTCCAATTCTTCAATTTACTACAAGATCTAACAGTTCTTGAGAATATCCTGCTTATTCAGGAGTTAGCAGATGGAAGGGATGAGGAGCGAGCACTACATCTTCTCAAAATAGTAGGATTAGAGGCTGAAGTTAACAGATTTCCAGCAGAGATCAGTGGGGGCCAACAACAGAGAGTCGCAATTGCTCGCAGCCTCGCCAAGAGTCCAAGGCTGCTGCTGGGAGATGAGTTGACAGGAAATCTTGATTCAAAGACTTCAACCATGGTGATGGAAGTCCTTGTCAAGGCATGTGAGGCGGAACGGATAACCTGTGTTTTGGTGACTCATGATGAATCATTGATTGAATTCGCTACAAGAGTAATTAGGATTGACAGTGGAAAAATAATTTCCGATGAGATTGTTGAATGAGGCGGGATTCTTGTTTGGATTACTAACAAAGCGTTTGGCACGAAGCCTTTGGCGCACAAAGATACGACTTTTTGCAGTAGTAATCATGGTGATGGTCGGCGTTTTCGCAGGCATATCTTTTGCAGCATACGCTCATACCGCATCAAGCATGTACGATGATATCTATGCAGATACAGATAACGGAGTGAATCTTGCAGATATATGGGTGGAAAATCCCGGATCGACATGGAATGGAAGCGCTGCTGACTCTATTTGTGATGAAATTGAAGCCCAATGGCCGGATTCAGATTTGTCACTAAACGAATGCGAGCCTCGTCTGAAACTAGACGGCGTCATGTTCCACATCAGCGATGACGGCCAAGAATCCATCATTCCTGCAGTTTGGCACGGAATTGATCAAGGGCATGTCGACAGAGTTTGGTTTCCCGATCATGAATGTTGCTCAGGGGCGATGCCCAGCGCAATTGATGAGATAGTTGTGGATGTGAGGGTGGCTGAAGGAATGGATGTTGGAATTGGCGATAGCATCACCATAGGCGCAGGATTCGGCAGTATGAATTACAGTGTCGTCGGCATAGGGTTCCACCCAAATCACCTGTATTACGCTCAGAGCGGGTCACTATTCCCCGCAGATCCTGGAACATTTGCTACTGGATACTTGACGGCCGGGGGCCTCGAGAAGTTAGCGAATCTCAGCGTTGGATCAGCAAATCTCCTACTCATTGACATAGTCGGAACTCCGGAATATGACTTGCAATCGACAACCGATATCGAAGGCGAAGAAACCATCTTCGTCATTGATGAAATTGACTCTATTTTACAAGATATCCAAGACTCTCCCTCTCTGGTATACAGCCGCTCCGGAGTTGAATCAGTAGAATTTCTTCGTGCTGATGCGGAAAGTGCAATGGAGATTTATGTGCCAGTTACAGCTATGATTGCAATAGTTGCTGGAATAACCATTTTCTTGAGCCTTCAAAGGCTGGTGCAGTCCCAAGCTAGAGAGATTGCGATACTTAGGACCCTCGGAATCCCAAGAAACGTCATAATTCCAGGATATATCCTAATGCCGATAATAATCGGTTTGGTAGGCTGTCTTTTAGGGGGGATATTTGGAATATTATTCGGCGCCCCATCTATGTTAGGCATCTATGAAGGGGTGCTGGGAATACCAATTATCGAATCTGCAGATATCAACCCAATCTTGCTGCAAATATCCGGGATTGCCATGCTAATAGTTCTGTTTTCTGGCATTCTCCCAGCTATACAGGCTTCCAGGCTGCAGCCCCTAGAGATTATGCGCGGACAACATCAGATTAGACTGTCATCCAGGATGCTACAGAGGTTAACTTCCAGACTCCCTTCCACCGTGGGGCTAACAATCCGATCTAGCATAAGAAAGCCTGCCAGACTAGCCTTCACGTTCTTCGCTGTTGGCCTGTCTATGCTAATTTTCGGAAGTATGAGTTTAATGATGGGCACAATGGAAGAAGCGATAGTTGGTAATGTTGAGGACAACCAAAATTGGGATGCTGAAGTTACAGTTCCCTTTGGAGGAGAGGTAGCAGTTAGTGAATGGGCTGAAGAGAGAGGTGCAAATTACGAATTGAAGTTAGCGTTCCCGGCCAATCCCGTGGGGGATTCGAGGTATCTAACTGTCAATGGATTAGATACAATATCAACCAATGACAATTCTATGATAGTCTTAGATCTCAAGGAAGGATCACTTCCTGTGGCTAATTCTGAAATTATTCAGGTGCTCGTTGATGAGGGGCTGCAGCACTTCCTAGATTGGCAAGTCGGCCAAACTCAGACAATCATGTTCGGCGCCAATCCAATGAATATTGAGATAACCGGTATCACTCAAGGAGAAATATCGAGAACCATATATGTCCACCGGCAGGATTTGGCTCCTGTGGTGGGGATAGAGGCGACCTCTGTTTTGATTGAACTGCCAAGTGGGGCGGAAGTCGACAGCGAATTGGGCGAAATTTCACTCGGGGTGACTCAAAAAGTGGACTTAATCTCAACTTTTGAGACTATTCTCGATCAGCAACAGGCAATTTTCAGCTCAGTCTTAGCGCTTGGAATAATCATTGCGATAGTCGTTTTATTCAACACGCTAATTATGAATCTTGCAGAACGAGACGTGGAGATAGCGACATTACGGGTGCTTGGTGCCCCAATCAACAAGATTGGGGGGATGATGCTGGGCGAACATATCGCCATTGGCCTAATCGGCGGAATTCTGGCCACTGGATTCACAATTATTGGCACCCAGGCTCTAGTTTCTACATTCATACAATGGGCATTTTATCTGACCGTCAGCCCTGATTCCATGGTCATAGCGCAACTCGTCGGCATAGTCGTTTTCATATCAGTAATGCTCACTCCCTTCGGAATGTGGCGAATTAGTAGGTTAGATCTCGTCGAGAAGGTCAAAGACCTATCTCAGTGAGTCAGTCTATATGCGGGTTGTTACGTGGAACCTAAACGGCATCCGAGCCGCTCATCGAAAGGGACTTGATGATTTCATTGAGAAAATCGACGCTGACATCATGCTATTCCAAGAGGTTAGGGCGCTACCTGAACAGATGCCAAAGGATTGGTCTGAACCAGAAGGGTATGAGTTGATCTGGCATCCAGCGGACAAGAAAGGATATTCTGGAGTTATGTCATGCTCGAGAATCGAAATGGACGAGATCGAAAGGGGTATTGATACCAATTTGGACGACTCTAGGGACCCGGAAGGCAGGGTTTTGGTCACAAAGCATGGCAATCTGAGTTGCATCAACATGTATCTTCCAAATGGCTCATCGAGACAGGAGCGCCAAGACTACAAAGATCAATGGCTCGAAGATATGCTTGATTGGAGTAGGAAATTTGTCGAATCGAAGGAACCCGCACTACTTTGTGGAGATTTGAACATAGCCCATACTGAGAACGACATCTGGAATCCGAAAGGAAACAAGAGGACATCCGGATTCCTAGATAATGAGAGGCAATGGTTCGATAGACTGATTGATATCGGTTGGGAAGATTTACTCAGAAATCATCTCGGGCCAATAAAGGGGCCTTATTCGTGGTGGTCTAACAGGGGCCGGGCCAGAGAGCTCGACAGGGGGTGGAGAATCGACTATATTCTCGCCAACCCTGCTGCTTCTGAAACCTTCATTTCAGCGGAGATAATACGGGAAGGTGGCCTTACGGTTTCAGATCACGCACCAGTGGTTGCAGATTTCGCAGACGAATAGCAGAGATTCAAACGCACCGGCCTGTTAGTTCAACATATGGCAGATGATGTCAACGACGCTCTCTCTTCGCTGTTGCCGGGTGGCAGAGGTGTGTGGATACCCATGGATCATGGTTTAAGCTCCTACCCGGTAGAGGGTCTCAATGACATCGACTCAGCCGTGGATGATTGTATATCTGCAGGTGCCGACGCAATCGTTCTCCAGAAAGGAGTACTTTCATATCAATTATCGAGGACAAAATGGAAAAATTTCGTAATGCACGTATCAGCGTCTACGATACACGGCGGAGAAAATGCAGATAGAAAGATACTCGTTGGAACTGCAAAGGAGGCCCACAAGAGAGGCGCAAGTGGTCTTTCTTGCCAAATAAATCTCGGAGATAAAATGGAATATGAGATGATGGAATCTGCAGGCGCCCTCACCACCTCTGCGTTGAAATATACATTGCCAGTTCTAGGAATGGTATACCCAAGAGGCCCAAACTTGGTGCTAGGTGAGGAGGATGCGACCTATGGCGTTGCACATGCAGCTCGTGTGGCATGGGAATTGGGATGTCATGTGGCCAAGGTGCCGTGGACGGGAGACGCCGAGTCTTTCGAAGAGGTCTGCTCCGCAGCCCCCATTCCCGTATTAATCGCAGGCGGCCCCAAGGGGAAGCCGTTCACCCAGACACTCGAGATTGTAGAAAGCGCGATATCATCAGGAGCTTCTGGGGTGTGCATGGGTCGACAAGTCTTCTCCTCATCCAATCGAGTTGGCAGGATTAAAGCCCTCAGAGCAATTGTCCACGAAGGCGCAACCGCTGATCAGGCTTCCACTTTGCTGGAGTGAATGGCGCATGGATTTGTGGCTAGACATAACTACCTTCGAATCCGAGGAGGAATTCAATCAAGAATTCCAAGATCAGTTCAGCAGACTTTGGAATGGCTCTTCAAGTGACGTGGCAGTCGTTCAACTCGATGATTTTAGGGGTCAAGAGGATGCAAAGTCATTGATCGGCATGGTTGAATGGATACTCGTTCGATGTTCTGACTGGACGATGATACCATTGGAAAACATCATCGCTGCAGCATCTGGGTCCGGAACTAGGGTTGCAGTTTCGATATCGAAGGAAATCGAGCTCAACGGCGCAGCCTTTGCCTTGCAACACGGGGTCGATGCAATAGTGGTGCCTTTTGAACCAGGGATTATCAGTGCTGCGAAGAAAATTGCCGAAGAGAAACCATCGAAATATGCAGAATCAACCTACGCAGAAGCACGCCTCTCATTTGCAAATGTGGAATCAATACAATCTGGTGGAGTCGGAGAACGAGTCTGCGTAGATCTGACAGAAAGACTCGATTCAGGGGAAGGCATGTTGATTGGATCATCGGCCAATGCAATGGCCATTATACATGGGGAGACCATTCCCTCCGAGTATGTTCCAACACGCCCGTTTAGGGTAAATGCTGGTGCAGTACACGCATATTGCTTGATGGCTGACGGCTCCACAAAATATCTCAGTGAGCTTGAAGCAGGACATGAGGTGGCTGTAGTAAATTCGGAAGGGAAACTACGCCCAGCTACAATAGGCCGTCTAAAAATCGAGAGAAGACCATTCCTGATCATTCATTTTTCATTAGGACACGATGTCGGACAGATACTTGTCCAGCAGGCGGAGACAGTTCGCCTGGTCATACCAGGGGGGCATGTAAGCGTAACATCACTAAAGGCGGGTGACAAGATACTCGTTCGAGGCGATTCAGGCATGCGCCATGTGGGTCTTGAGTTGGCAGGGGAGATGAATGAAAGATGAATTCTGAAACTTCAACACGCGCCTATGGGGGCATTAGCATCCTGCACGCAGCCGGTTGCGGTTGGGGCTGTACAATTCCACTGGAATTAACCTGCGAGGCCTTTGTATCCGACTCATGGCCCAATATCGATCAAGATCCATACATGTTGTTGGCACAATTGCGCCCCTCCCTGATGGAAGTGATTGGGCTTGATGTTGGAAAATCCTTCTTTTTCGAAATAAGGAGCAAAATACCTCCCTCCATGGGGTTAAAGTCTTCATCAGCAGCCTCAGTTAGCTCAGTCAGATTCGCGGCGACAATGCACGGCATATCTCTTTCAGACTCGGAGACCATCCAAGTCGCAACTCAGATGCAACTTCGTGCAGGATGTTCGATGACTGGGTCATTCGACGATACATGGTCAGCATTAGGCAAGATGGCGGCGGTTATCCGCACTGATACTTCAAATCCGTCTGAGCCAGTAGCCTTGGTTGATATTGAATCGAGTATGTGCACAATATTGCTCAGGGGGATAAGGAAATCAACTCCTGAAAAGTCAGATTTCCATCTAAATACGTCAAAATTCAAGACGGCTAGAGACCATTTGATGTCTGGAGATGTCCGAAGGGCAATGAGGGAAAATGCAGATGCAGTAGCGTTGTCAACGGGCGATGAACTAGCATCTGAGATTATTGATAGGCTGTTTTCTTTGGATTACACTGCAAATATATCGGGTTCTGGGCCTGCTATAGCCGTGTTACATGAACAAGATCAGGCAGACCATCTTTCTGAGGTTCTAGGCGCATACGGACCAACAATCACTACGAAGATTCTTCATGACCCCCACCAAATGGAGGGAATACAATGGGCATGAGTCTTGGAGATAACATACGCGTAACCCTCTTCGGGGAGAGCCACGGCCCGTCCGTGGGGGCACTTCTTGAAGGAATACCCGCAGGAACCAAAATAGACAATGATGCTCTAGTAAGGGAGTTGGAACGTAGAAAGCCAGGAAGAAAGGGGATGAGTAGGCGCCTTGAGGCGGATCAATGCGAGATTCTTTCTGGGGTCTACGAAGGCCAAGCAACTGGGTGGCCGATATTAATCGTAGCAAGAAATAACGATGCCAAATCAAGTGATTATGGCTTTCTTCCAGATCATCCACGTCCAGGCCATGCAGACATGGTTGAGATAGAACGTTCAGGAGGTGCTGCAGATCTTAGGGGGGGAGGATCGCAATCTGCCCGTCTTACCCTTGGTTTAGTAGCAGCAGCCAGCCAAACTAGACAGCTGTTGTCCCAAAGAGGAATTCACGTGAGGGCGCATCTCTACTCAGTAGGCGATTCCCAATCACGTTCGTTGCTCGATCTGAATCAGACCGATGAAACCCAAAAAGAGTCTATGCAACGACTCAATTGTCTTGACTCGGAGGCCGCAGATTTATTTTCAAGCGTGATAGAGAGATCTAGGAAGGAACTCGATTCATTGGGTTCAAGCGTCGAATGCATAGTGAGCGGACTCCCAATTGGAATGGGGGAGCCTTGGTTCGATGGCATCGAACCTGCGCTTGCACGCGCTATGATGGCAATACCCGGGGCACGCGCAGTGGAATTCGGCAGAGGCATACATGCTTCCAAAATGAAGGGTTCAGAGCACAACGATTCATGGACTCTTCAAGATGATCGCCCAACACCTGAGCCATCTGCTGGCCACTCTCCGGACGGGGCTCTTGGAGGCCGGTCAACAGGAGCGCCACTTCGCATAGTCGTACACTTCAAACCTCCCAGCAGCATCCCCCGCCCTCAATCTACTCTTCATCTCCCTAGTGGGGAACAACGACCGTTGAAGGTGACAGGGAGACATGATCCAGTAATCGGCCCACGAGCTGTCCCGGTGACTGAGGCCGCTGCAATACTCGTAATTGCTGATCTTTTGACCTTGTCAGGGCAGTTTGAAGATAACTCAGCGTGACTATTCTGCACGGCCTTCCTGGAATTTCTGTATTCTCGCTGGAAGGTTGACGCTGAAGGATATTGCTATTATGCCAAAAACCATTGCTGTTCCAAGCGCTACACCATACACGCTAGTCAACTCAACACTTTCACTGAGCCTGTTCGATGCGACTTCATCGAAGAACCCTACGAATGCGGGAATTATTACATTTATGAGGAGTGTGATCAAGGCGACGAATCCTGCAATTGCAGGGGTTGTCCCGAGAGATCTGTTGTACTTCTGTATGATTCGCTCTTGACCCATGACGTATACCTCTCGAGTCCTGATTGAAGTATCAAGCATCGAGAAGCGTATCACTCCGGATGAGAGTTCAATGTACATGACTAGGAAAAGGGCATAGAATATTAGCAGAATCTTCTGTACCAATTCGCTTCCGATGTTCAACGCCTCCATTGCAAACTCTACTTTGCTCCCTGCGAATCTTATAGTGACTAATATCACTGCGACTTGAGACGCCAATATCATGCGCTGATCTCGCTGTAGGACTCCATAGGCCCCCACCACAACTCCGCCTATCAACAAAAGATAGTGAATTATGCCGCTGAACCATGGAACTCCTATGGCATTTGAGAGCCAGAACCATGCAGTCCCTGAAGAGGGGGTTATCATGAATGTAACAAGACCGAGCAATAGCAGCACAGTAACGGATGCAGTTTGCAGACGTACTACGGTCTTATTCGGTGCTAGGAATCTAATTGAGGGGACAAGCGGGCCGCCAAAAAAAGACTCTACCCAGGTAGGTACCTTGGTTTCAGGAACCGCGTCCTTTGGGATTGCGGTGGATTGAGACACTCTTCCAGCAGCCTTCTTCCTGCTTGGGGCAGAGGACCTCACAGTCTTCCCGTCATACAGGTGAGATGTATCGGATGTACCTTCTTCAGCCATACAATCTACCTCAATATCCCCTCGCTCCAGCTAGAGCAGTAACCAGCATCATGTCGGGATCCCAATCCATTATGTTCGCACCAAGGCCTCTGAGTTCAGTCATCAGGATGTCTCGCTCAGTCTTCAATAATTCATATCCCACCCCATCGAGACGCCTTGCATCGAATTCAAAGTCAATACTGCTCGGAGAAAGAATTGTCACCATGAAATTCCTCGCCCTAAGGTCTCTGACTGCATCGATAATCGTCGGGTCATCTTCTAGTGGACTGAGGATGATTATCGGACTCCCTCTGTTGATGTGCGGCATGAGCCGATTAGTCACCACTCTGAGGGGGGTGTTGCCCTTTGCAACAGCACCGGCAAGCTTGGTGAGGATGACATAGAGTTGCTTCTTTCCCGTGTCCCTATCGATTGAAACGATTTCATCGCCATAGGTCACGAGGCCTACAGAGTCGCGCCTTGCAAGGAAGTGCTGTGCAAGGCTTGCCGCAGCTCTAGTACTGTATACCAATGAATTTCTACTCACCGGCCCAGTTTCACTAATCGACCTGCTATCTACGATGAGAATGATGTCGCTGACAGCATCTCGTTCAAACTCATTGACCATCATCTTGCCACCGCTACGCGCTGTAGCATTCCAGTTTACTTTTTTCATTGGATCGCCGGGTATGTATTCTCTGAGGTTGTAGAAATTAGACCCCTCTCCCGGATTTCGGATATTTACTGCGCCGGTGAATATTTTTGGAACTCTACTTTTGATCATTGCATCTTTGATGTCTTCCATTTTTGGGAATACGAGGAAGTCGTCATAGAGTTGGATCTCTCTTTCGTTGTGAAATAGTCCGAATGTATCCTGAATCCGAACACAAACAGGCCCTATAGTGTAGAATCCTCTCAGAGGAGCTTCAATTGTATACGATATCTCAGTCTCACGCCTACCTCCCAATTCCATCAGCACATAATTGGCGCCTTTCTTGATCCTCATCACTTCCGGGACTCTGTCTCTGATCTCGATAATCTTCGCCAGGGGTGTCCTGTTCTGGATTCTTAGAACAACGTCAATTTCTCCGTCTTCAAAGACTCTCGAGGATGAGACTTTTCTGAGGGCGGATATACCTCCAAGTTGAACCCCCTCGTCAGAGTCATTGTCTTCGAGTCTTCGACCCGCAGAGGCTACATCAGCATGCGTCGTACGGAAAGCGGCATAGGTCAAGAATGAGAGGAGCACTACGGCTACTGTAACCAACTGCTGATTCCTTAGGACCAGCCCTAGGAGGTAGAGCCCAACCGCCAATGATGCGAACATCGCTGACTTTCTGCTCCACGCCAGTACAATTCCCCCTATCAAATCGTAAATATGACCTCAGACCGTAGGCACTGGGACTTGGTTCAGTATGTCTCGAACAACTTCCTCGGTCTCCAGGCCCTTGATTTGATGTTCAGGCTTTAAGATGAGTCTGTGAGAAACCGCGAGAGTTGCGACAGATTTTACGTCATCGGGAGTGATGAAGTCTCTTCCACGCATTGCTGCTGCGGCCCTCGACGTCTTCAGAAGTGCCTGAGAACCTCGAGGAGAAGAACCAACCAAGACTCGAGGATCTTCTCTAGTTCTTGCCACCACTTCGACCATGTACATCCTTACTGCTGGATCTACATAGACATCTTCGATGGCTTCTTGCATAGCAACAACTCTTGCAGGATCGGTAATTACGTCTACATCGACATCGTCTTTCTTACGCTCAATTCTACGAGCAAGAATCTCATCCTCATCGCCTCTGTCTGGGTATCCAACGCTCATCTTGAACATGAATCGATCCAACTGTGCTTCAGGCAGTGGATAGGTACCCTCTTGCTCAACAGGATTCTGAGTTGCCATCGTGAGGAACGGAGAAGGTAATTTGTGAGTAACGGTTCCTATGGTAACTTGCTTTTCCTGCATGGCTTCTAGAAGCGCTGCCTGTGTCTTTGGAGGCGCCCTGTTAATCTCGTCAGATAGAAGCAGATTGCAGAATATAGGTCCAGGCTTGAATGTGAACTCCCCCTTCTTTGCGTCGTATATGTTGGTGCCGGTGATATCTGCTGGAAGCAGGTCCGGAGTAAATTGGACACGCTTGAAATCGCACCCCAGGGCATCAGCGAATGTGTTCGTCATCAGGGTCTTAGCAAGGCCCGGATAATCCTCGAAGAGCAGATTCCCATTCGAGAGGATATTCACCATGACGTTATCAATGACATGAGACTTTCCAATGATCACTTTCTGAACTTCTCCAGAGATGGCTTTCCCAATCGCTCCAACAGCCGTCAAACGTTCGCTCATTTCGCCGCCTCCACGAGCTTCAGCAGCCTTTTTGGCATAGCCTTCATCTATTTTCATGGCGTCTTTTTCCTTCTTTTTCATGCCGGCTGGCGGCGCTGGTGTGTCTGACATGTTGTACTCTCCTATGTGTTCAGTTTGGCTTCCCCCATTTACGTATAGCGACCATTAGTTGTCGCAATTCCTGGGACTGGTAAACGCGAGTTTGACTATATGCAAGCTCGACAAGTTTGGGATCATTGATCATCGTTTGGACCTCAGCGGGAGGCTTCAACGCCAACTGATCCCTGGTCAAATCATAGTGGACTCTTACTTTTGTGAAAAGTGCCTGTTGGACACGTTCCTTGTATGTCGATGGATCCAATTTGGAAGGTCTTTCTTTGAAACGCGTCAAATCGAATACATGCCTCCAGTTCTCTTTCTGTGGAACAATCATCATCGATACGAGAAGTAGAAGTCCCACATTTAGCACAACTAACCATTTCAGGAATGGATTCGATGTTAGGAGGACCACTGTCCCCATTGACTCAACGAAAGGAGCAGAAAGCCGTCCAGTTGAGTGCCGACTTTCGTCAAATACGATCTGATATTGGGACTTGTCGTCTCTAAAGCTAGATGATAACTCTGGGTTCCGATGCTCCATCATATCAAATATGAGTGATTGGAAATACGCTGAATTACCGACCCATTGCCCCTCAGGGATTACGTCGAGCCAACACGAATTGACCGTATCGCAACTCTCTCTTATCCCCTGAGTTTGCGCCTGTTCAAGGTCCCACAACATGTTGGAGAACGCTTCATCGTCGGCAACAAATGTGATGCTGCCAGTCACATCAACTTCAGCAACCTCGGTTGTACCGACAAAGCCTCCTTGACTTTCTTGAGGTCTATCGTAGGCTTTCACAGGGTAATCTGCTCTGATTATGAGTGCTAAATCTCCAGGGGCCGGATTTCTGTAGTCTCCCGCATCGCCAGTTCCAGCCACATCGATGAAAGCCCCAGATGAGGCCCTTGCAAGGATCTTGACGGTGCGATGGTCAGGGTCAGACCGATCTTCCTCAGTCGGTTCAAACTTCAAACCGGTAGGGGATCTGAACATCACTGGAAGTCTGCAGTTAGACATCAGATTATTTCTAATCTGATCGTCAGTACAGACTTGACTCAGATATGCCGGCTGCATTGTTCGAACGTCTTGTTCGACTGCTGCCGCTGACCAAACATTCCTCCATGAAGGATCATACGGATCGCCCTCGTCATTGTAAATTAGGAAATGTTGATTTTCATCATGCATGGGATCGTCGAAGAATGTGACTCCAAATAGCCCCGCTAACTCATTTGCATTTGAATTCTCAGACGCAACTATCACCTTCCCTCCAGATTCTGTCACGAAGTCATATATCGCCCGCGCTTCAGTCTGATCTATTGGCTTCTCTGGACCTACGATTACAAGCATACTTCTATGGGGGTCTCTCCAATCATTTACCAACATAGGAGTGGAAATGGTGTTGGCCACATCGTATCCGTAGTTAGTCTCGCCATTTCCTCTGGATATGTCTTCCATGAGCGTATCACGCATGCTTGAAAGTTGAGCGAATTTTTCTGCATCCGTATCCCCTCCATCTACGTACGCGGAATAGTATGTTTCATTGGACAGTACGAAGAACATGGGTAGAATCAATAGAAGAACTGCAGTAATAGCAAGAGACCAGATTACGATTCTGTTGAATCGCTCTGCATCATCGGTCGTATTAGCCATGCTGAACTTCCTCTTTTCGCGCCCGGCATAGTACCCGACAGGCGCTTTGCGGTATTCGCGAGGTGTTATAGGTTGCTGAAATTGGTTTACAAGACCCGCACTGGCAATACGAGTATTATCGTCGCAATCTTGTTGCCATCATGGCAGCTAAGAATACTGCCATTATGCTTGGAATGATGCCTAGTGCAGGTAAACCTGTTGTTACTACTTCGACAGTCCCTCCGCCATCATCTCCCCCCCCGCCATCATCATTGTCTCTATCGCCAGTGGCAGCTTGAACCTCTATCCGAGTGTCGTCCCTAGATGTCTGAGAACCTCCGGACCCCTGGGATATCGCTTGAACTTCTACATCGCAATATTTCGAAGGATGGCTAAGAGCCGCTTCGAACACCACATTCGCACTAATTGATCCGCCCACTGCCACTTCCTTGTTGGTGAGTTCTGAAATCTGGTTCCCTACGGTTATCAACGTACAATCAACTGAAACCTCGATGTCAGATGCCCTGTCTGCAATATTGCCATTATTTGAGAGAGTCATACGGAGTATGGTGTCAGCCCCTGCATTAATGGGGCCAAGGGGATCGTCTATTTCGATCGATAGCAAGTGTATCGCAGGGATCTCGATAGCCACGTCATCAGAATTTGTATCACCGGGAAGCGCGACAGGTATCCCTTGCCTAGCAGTGACTGTAGCAGTCACTTGGAAGTCTTCGGTTGTCCCGGCAGGATGAGCCATGACGTCAATGCCGCTAATCACGCCCTCGACAGTCACATTCTGGCCTGCACCCACAGTCACATCGGCAGGACATGCAACTTGGGCTTCGAATGGACCGGTGCAGTCCAGGGACACCTCGATACTCGTTATTCCATCATTCTGGATTAATATTGGGACAATCGCCCCCCCTCGATTAGATAGCACGATTTTCTGTATCTCGCCATCTTCATCGGCAACAGTGGCCGACCACCCCGTAACGCCGTCTTGTGCGGCCACTGTCGCCGCTGAGCTGAGTACGAGTAATGAAGCTATAATCACGTCGATGTAACGCGATTTGCCGCTTCCTCCATCGCTCTCTTCGCGAGAACAGATGCCATTTTCTTTCGATATGACGGAGGGAACCACGTATTCAGAACGGGTCGTACCGTTCTCTTGAGTTCTACCCCCAGACGTTTAGCTTCCAAGCCCCATTCAGCACCCATATCGATAGAATCAACAAGGTCTTTGTGGCTCCGGGGAATGCTCTCAAATCCAGTACTTGCCATATTCAGGCCGGATATATTGCCTTTCTTGTCCACATGGACGGCAAATGCAACTCCTCCTTCTGGAAAATCCCAGGCTTCTCTCAGTCTCAATTTTTGATACGACCCAACCACCGAGGAAGACGATTTTGGCAACTCAACATGAGTCACGATCTCTCCATTTTTCAGAACATTTCGGGTTATGCCGTCTTCCTGGAAGAATTGTTCCAAAGGCATTTCCCTGCGTCCCGCACTAGAAGCAAGATGCACCACCGCACCTAAACAAATCAACGCTGGAGCAAGGTCGCCTTGGTAAGTAGCCACGCAGAGCTCATTCTGATTAGGTATGACTCTGCAGTCAGCCCCAGTCCCCTCGTCACATTTGTGGCAGTAGTCTATCGAACGGCGCCAAGTTTCACTTTGATTTAGCCAGAAGCAACGAGTATCCAGACATAAATTACCACCAAGGGTTCCAGAGCGACGTATCATTATGCTCGCAACACTAGAAGCGGCCTCGGAAATGAGTGGATGAACTTCTAATGACTCAACGATATCTTGCAGTCTCGCCATCGCGCCTATCCTGTAAGTCGAAACTCCTCCAATCTCTTCAACGGCCGCTAGCGAGATGACATCGGATTTAGGATTGATACCCCATTTGTAATTTGGAATTAAATCGGTGCCTCCAGAGACCCAATCAAATTCTATCTCTTTATCGGCCAGTTTCCTTGCAGTTTCAACAGCCTCGTCAAGCGTAGAGGGGGTATGGATATTGAATGCAGGGGTCCTCATACGCCCTCACCCCTATGCCGACGCTCGGTGTGTAGCCATGCACTTCCTGCCAACCCCGGCTCTTCGAGGTATTCTTCATCCGGCAATACTTGGACATGCCAATCAGGATCCAACTCCTCAGGAGGTATTTCTGGATCATTTCCAAACAGTGCCCCGTTGTGATATGCATCTGGTTTGGACTTTAGACGACGTTCCCTGTCTCGAATGCTATGTTGAGCGCCCCTCTCCTTTAGAATCTTAGACAAAGGAGTCTGATCTAGTCTGGGTGACGGCAGATCCAGCGGGCTATCGAAGCGCCCATTTCTGCAAGCAGACTCTACAGCGCGGTATATTTTGTCCGGAGTCATGGGCAGCTCTTGTATTCTGACTCCAATGGCATCGTACACAGCATTGCATACTGCTGGCAGAATCGGCAATAGGGGCCCCTCCCCTGCTTCCTTGGCTCCGAACGGCCCTTCTGGATCGTTAGACTCTACAATTATTGGAACGACCTCAGGCATCTCGTGAACTGTGGGTATTTTGTATCCGAGAAGATCAGGATTCAGAAGATTGCCTGTCCTCCCATAACGCATCTCCTCGGAGATTACTTGGCCAAGCCCCATGTGGCATGATCCGATAATCTGTCCCTCGACGGAGAGCGGATTGAGTGCCTTTCCACAATCATGGGCAGCCCAGACCTTCTCCACCTTTATTTTGCCAGTCTCGACATCAACATCCACTTCAGCCACATATGCAGAAAAAGAGTAAGCAGGCGCGAGTCCCGCTGCTGCACCTTTGTGCATCTTGCCCATGGGGGGGGTCCTGTACGAACCCGACGCAACAAGTGCGCCACGGTCTTCTTGTGCCTTGTGAAGAGCTTCAAGATAGGAAACCCCGTTCGATGGATCGTCTTTGCTGAAAACTCGCCTGTCTCCGATTACGATTCTCTTTTCATCAGCACCCGTTATTTCCGATGCAGCCTTGATCAACTCAGAACGAATTTGCATTGCTGCAGAAACAGCAGCATTCGCATTCATGAAAGTAACACGGCTAGAGTACGATCCAAGATCAACGGGAGAAGTATCTGATTCTCTTGACCTTATTCTTATCATATCCATCGGCAAACCAAGGACTTCAGCCACAGATTGGGCGACAACTGTGTCAGAACCTTGCCCAATATCCGCTGCACCTGTGTGTATTGTCACCCCTCCGTCCATGTCAATTTTCAGATGGACTGTGGCGTGAGGGAATTTGTTCGGATCCCAGTGAATTGGGAGGCCGCTTCCAGAGATAAAGAAGCCACATCCCACGCCTATCCCTTTTCCGAGGGGCATCTTTCTGAATTTTTCATCCCATCCCGATTCTGCCCGAACCCTTTCCAGACACTCTCTCATTCCCATCGAAGTGATCCGGAAACCAGTAATCGTTGCTGATTGAGGGGGCAGCAGGTTGGCAAGCCTCAAATCTATGGGGTCCACTCCAAGTTTTTCGGAAATATCGTCAATACCCACTTCCACAGCACACCTGGAGTTAACGGCGCCGTGCCCTCTCATCGCCCCACTTGCCGGTTTGTTTGTCCAGACCCTGGCTCCGGTGTAGTGAAATGCTCCGATTTCATATGGTGCTGTGTGAAGTACGCCATTGTAGTATGTGGTGACGTGACCAAAAGATGCAAACCCGCCTCCATCAATTAATGCATCCGTTTCTATCCCGCTGAGCCGACCTTCATCATCAGCATGAATGGCCATGGATATCTTTGACGGATGCCTGCCTCGATTCGTCCAGAAAACCTCCTCCCGATCAAAGGTTATTCTGACAGGACGACCGGTCTTCCGGGCTAGAATGGCTGCACACATTTCATGGGGAAATGGGTCCGATTTACCACCAAAACCCCCTCCTACAAACGTCCGATAGACGTTAATTTGATGCATCGGTATCTCAAGTACATCCGCTAATGCACGATGCACATAGTGAGGAACTTGTTGAGGTGTGTAGAGTGTTAGTCGTCCACGAGGGTCCCAGTGTGCAACAACTGCATGCGGCTCTGTAAACCCGTGATTTACTCCCTTGAACGTCCACGAACTTTCATGCGATGCAATCGAATCTCCAATACTTTGAATTCTACCGAATTTTTGGAAAACCCTCTTTTGTACATTTGATTCTCCGATATGGTACCGACCTCTGTCATGAATTGGGTTATCTGAATCTTTCAAACCATCTTTTATGTCGAATATGGGTTCCAAATTTTCGTATTCGATACGGATAGAATTGGCTGCCAGGCGCGCTGTATCTTCATCTTCGGCCGCTACACATGCAACGATATCGCCAATATGGCGGACTTTCTCTACGGCCATCGCATGCTCATCTTTCGTGACTGGTAGAACTCCGAAAGCATGGGGCGCATCCTCTCCTGTTGCAATGCCAAGAACCCCTGGAAGAGCTTCAGCCTCGCTAGCGTCTATTGACAATACCCTAGCATAATGCCGATCAGTACGGACAAGGCGCCCAATTATCTCACCAGGGAGACGAACATCATCCCCATACACTGCTTGTCCGGTCACTTTCCATTTGCTATCTATCAGGGGGATTCGCTTTCCAATCACTCTTCCTGTTACCAGGTCGTCATGACGATGAGGGCCCCATGGCTGGGGGAGTTCACCACCCTGGCTTTCAGGTATTCTCGCAGATCCCCTCTTTTCTGAGATCGGCGAGGAACCGCCTGAACCCGGACGCGTGAAGTCAAGTTTCCCGGGTTGTTGTCTATAGCCAACCATCTCTTTCTTGTCTTTTGACACCCAGATCAGCCTCCATATTCGGGATCAGGGTTACTTGCTGGGCGAGTAGTCGAAACCAATCTTTCTTCAGATGAAATGATCTCGGAAGCTTCCATTATAGAATCTACAATCTGCTGATATCCCGTGCATCGGCAGAGATTCCCCTCTATAGCGTCCCGGGCCTCTTCTCTCGTTGGAGAGGGATTTGATTCTAGTAGCGCAGCGCAGACGACCAAAAAGCCAGGGGTACAGAACCCGCATTGACTTCCGCCACATTCTGCAAACATGGTTTGTATGGGGTGAAGGTGGTGGCCATCTGCGAGCCCTTCCACGGTAGTAATTTCACAGCCTTCCGCCTCTACTGCAAGAGTCATGCATGACAACTTAGGTTTCCCATCTATCAGAACCGAGCAGCATCCGCATGTTCCCATGTCGCAGCCTCTTTTCGCCCCAAGTGCGCCCACACCATCTCTCAATACGTCGAGAAGAATGTCGTGATCCCTGATGATTATTTGTCGGCTCTTCCCATTCACGGAGGATGCCCATGCCCTAGTGGAAACCCCATTTTCGACAGGAAGGGGGTGAGCGACCATGCAACCACCCGGGGCCGGTGGTGTAAGAGAGTTAGGGCTATTCAACCAAGGTCATCCGCGACCTTGCCCATGATGATATTCTCGATTAGTTTGAGATGTCCCCCCATGGTAGATCTAGCCATACCCATTGTTTCTGCAAGATCTTTTACACTTATTTTTCGCTCTTCGGAATAGTATCCGTTGTCGATTGCGCATCGAAGGACCTCTATTTGGCGTTCAGTAAGCAGATTTCTCCACAATCCTTGGCCATCGGCCTTAACTGGCTGAATGCTTATCGAGTCCCATGGCATCATGATTTTCAGCAATTCAATCAGCCTCTTCATCGAGTCGGAACGCCCAGTAAAGTTGAGCTCAAGCCCCTCCGAATCGAGGCCATATGGCGGATGAAGGTGAATTTTCTCAAGGTCAAGCATCATCATGGGCAAGGTATGTGTAAGATTCACTGATGCCAGAAACGTTCCCGTATCTGCATCTTTCTCATGAACTTCGATAAGATCGAATGTGGAGATCTGCATCACATCATCCAAGACTCCGGAATGAGATTTGATTTCTGCAAGATGCTCAATACCATCCCCGCCCAATTTCAGATGAGCAAGAATCTGATAGCTCTCAACTTTGTCCATCAATTGTTTGAATTCTTCGATCCCTTCGAGTCCACTTCTGTCCCATCGAAGCCTGACCCGTCTCATATGCTATCATGCTCACTCACAGATATGAAACTAGTAGTCCAATAGCGGTGCCTGGTTGTGAACAATGAAACCATCTGATTCCTTGTGGAGATTCAGAGATCAGATCTCATGATGTGAATTATCTCGCTACAAACTGAGAACGCAATCTCTTCCACAGTTACTGCATCGATCGGCACTCCTATCGGACATCGGACATCATCTATTTTCTGTGCAGGGGCTCCTGCTGATTTAGCAGATTTCACGAATGCCCTCCATTTGGTTTTGGAACCTATACAGCCTATTCTTGGCATATTCTCGCCTTCCATAGTCAAAATGCCGATAAGTAGCTGTTCATCTATTGACCAGTCATGCCCTAGGAGTAGTATATCTGAGAATCTTCCTAAAGATGCTAGATTTTCCGATTTGAGAAATTCTTCTGCTTTGAGAAAAATAAGCTCCTTCGAATCAGGAAATTTATCCATAGAGACAAATTCTTTTCTTTCATCAAATACGCTGTAACTCCAACCAAGGAGGCCACATGCTTCGCTTATCGCATGTGCTACATGCCCACCCCCCATTAGGAGTAGGTGGGGCCTAGGCTCCAACTTCTCGAACGCCACGATTACCCTGCCCCCACATAGGCTGTTGAGGTTAGTGGTAGAAGCATCTTCATTTTCTTTGGAAAGAACAAATGTCTCGACCCCTCCAATTCCACCTCTAAGCATGTCTCTCAGACGGGCCTCAACCTTCATTTCAAGACCAGCGCCGCCCACTGTGCCGTGAGTTAAACCGCTCGAAGATATCGCCATCTTCGCACCCACCTTCGCAGGAACGCTACCGCCGGACTCCACAATTGAGGCCATAGCGACGCTTTCCAACTCTGCGATTCTCTCTAAAGACCACTCCAGAGTCCTCGCACCCATGCTTTCACGCATACTCACATTGTCTTTTTCTGTTACGGAAATAACAAGCCTCAGAATTGGGAACAGATAAGACCGCTATGGCTCTGCCCGGGACGTGAGTCAGACGCTCGACATTGTCATCGCTGCTATGCGGGATGCATTCCTCGCTGTCACAGTATTCGTTGCCGCAATGGTGCTACTATTCAGCTGGCTACAGTACCTAACTGCAGGAAGATTCGTTGAATGGATAAGGTCAAGCCGACATTGGCAACCGCTTATCGGAGCTCTAATGGGTCTCACTCCAGGGTGTGGCGGAGCCATCATAATGATGCCTATGTATGCAAGAGGGTATGTCACATACGGCACTGTTCTATCTACGTTGATCGCCACTCTTGGCGATTCCGCCTTCGTTCTTTTCGGAGCGACAATACAAGACTCATCACTTCTGGAACCTGTTCTCGCAGTCCACGCTATATCCTTCGTTGTTGGAGTGCTTTGGGGGTATGGCGCTGATTATCTTGAGATTACGCCTTCTAGGCCATTGGGGCGACTCAGTTTTCGGAATGCCAACCAAACAGTTGAGACGAGCGACTTGGAGGAAATCACCGATGAGAGCCTCGATATAATCTCCAGCTTCCCACGTGAAGAACCAGGGACGCTATCGTATCGTATCGTACATAGTGGATACAAGGTCTGGTGGGCAGTCACATCTGTTGGACTGGTACTGGGCGTAATGCTGATTTTCTGGTTCGCCGAGGATCCAAACTACTCTCCAGAAATTGCATGGGACATATCGACAAGAGATGGCCTGCTCACATGGGTCGGCACAATCGGCACCACTCTTTCCATTATCCTATATCTTGCTTCCAAGAGCTTTCTTGCTGATGATACTGAGGCAACAATCGGAGATAAGTTGAATTCTCTCGATGAGACTCTGACTCATGCCGCCTCGGAGACAGCATTCGTGACTTTTTGGGTCCTTTCTGCGTATCTCGTATTCGAAGTTGCTATGTCCCTAGGCGGCATAACTGAGTCAGATTTAGCTTCGAATGGCGACGGTGCAATGGCGATTATCATCGCTGCTGCCATAGGGCTCATACCCGGGTGTGGCCCTCAGATAATCGCGATAACGTCATACATAGAAGGAATCATTTCATTTCCTGCATTAGTGGCAAACGCGATATCGCAGGATGGCGATGCCTTGTTCCCTCTCCTAGTACGCCACCGAACAGCGTCATTGTGGGCGTCAGTTCATACCCTGCTGCCAGGATTGGCCTCTGGACTAATATTACTCTGGGCGGGCGTCGACTTTCCATGAAGACTCTATGTCTGGCCATTTCGATTTGAGCATTTGAACATCAGCTTCCGTATCTATATTGAGATTCATGTGGGGGTCCTCTACTTCGAACCTAATTGGGGTACAGAGGCTCCTGAGGGGCACATCTGGTAGCGCGTGCCTGACTGCTTCTATAGACGACTCGTCGAGAAGTATGGGATGGCCTCCCCTGCCATCATTCGATGGGCAGGTACAAACCTCAGAGTCAATAATGCGTCTGAGAGTTTTGGATGAGAAACCGGGCCGATCCACCGGCGCCAATATGGCACGCTTTGGCCATCCAAGAGCCGAAAGACCGCATTTTATCGACCCTGTTCTGCCGCTATCGGGGTTGGAATTAACACAATAAATAGCACCAAAAAGTGGCACTTCACCCTCATCCCACTGCGTAGAGCTAACGACGCAGACCCTAAGTCCATGACTCATCATCATCTGAGCCATTGCTGAGACAAGCGGCCTACCCCCAACTTCAATCAAAGCCTTGTCCCTGCCAAGCCTTCGACTGAAGCCTGCTGCCAAGATTATGCAATAATTTTCTGAAGATTTGTCCAGTGTATCACGACCCCATGAAGAGGCGAATTATGTATGCTGCATATCCAACAAGCATGAGTCCGCCGAGGGGGCGGGAAAGACCCTTTCCGATTAGTATCGAGCAGGCCACAAGTCCGGAGCTGGCCACAAGTACCCATATGTCAAAATCCATGAATGAATCAGCAATTCCGATTCCGCCGCCGACTATCGAACCTATGCTGAGGACCGCCATCACATTTGCAACATTCGACCCAAGTATGTTGCCTACAGCCACGCCTTGCACACCACGTAATGATGCAGTTATCGTGACTGCAAGTTCTGGTAAAGAGGTTCCAAACGCAACCAAAGTGAGGCCTATAACAGTTTCAGGAACACCTACGGATATGGCAATCCCCTCGCCCCCTTCTATGAGGAAGTCAGATCCATATTTCACCAAAACTAGTCCTCCGATAAATGCAATAGAAGCTATGCCTATGCCGCCTGGGACCCATGATCCCCCCTCGTCGTCCGAGCCCTCTTCCCTTGTTTTCAGGATGTATGCGAAGTAGGCGCCCATCGAAAGTATCGACATTACCCCCAACCATAATGGGAACTCACCCAGTAGAGTCGCTCCAAGGACCACTCCCGTCGCGACTAGTAGCATCAATGAGTCCTCTCGAAGATTTTTGTCGGGCTTGGATGTCGCACCAAGAATCATTGCTATTGACAGAACAAGCATCACATTGGCGATATTCGACCCCACCACCCCTCCGACAGCCAAATCAACAGACTCTTCGGTGCCCCGACTTAGCGCATTCAAAACAACCCCGAGCTCAGGAAGACTCGTACCAATTGCAACTAATGTGAAACCCACTAGGAACGAAGGCATGCCAAAATGATCTGCTATTTTCATCGATCCTTGAACCACTGCCTCTCCTCCTAATACGAGGAGTATGAGGCCAATACAGAGGAGGGCCCCGTCTGGAAGTCCTCCGATCATGATGGGCCCGCAACGCTCAGGGGGATATATGAAGCGGAAGATTTCTCACGCGACCATTCAAACCATTCTTCGAATATGCGCCGCAACTAGGTTAGAATCTGGAAGCGTATAATCTTCGAGAGGAGGCGAAAATGGCACAGGGGTATCCAGAGCACCAATCACTACAGGAGGCCCCTCTAGAGACCAAAATGATCCTTCAAGAATGGATGAACAAACAGTATGCCCGAAACCGCCGGTCCACTGAGCCTCTTGAAGAACGATTAGTCGACCTGTTCGATTAACAGACTCAATACATGTGCCCGAATCAAGAGGATGAAGAGTTCTGAGATCAATCACTTCCACTTCTATACCCTCTCGAGCGATCATCTTCGAAGCACTCATTGCAACATGCACCATAGCGCCCCATGTCACTATCGTGATATCCCTCCCGGAGCGAGTTACACGTGCTTTACCTATCGACGTAGTGCCCGTTCTGATCCGTTGTTCAGCGATCGAAGTATCCACTGATTGACTGATACGGTCTCCCCATCCTGTGAGCCCGCCTCTCAACCCATACAGGCCTATGTGCTCCAGAAGTATGAATGGATCATCAGTAGCAGCCCCTTCTAGCAGGAGATCATAGGCATCTTGGGGATTCGACGGGAAGCCAATCAAGAGCCCAGGGTCGTTTAGCAACCAAGATTCAATCATATTTGCATGGAACGGGCCACTTCTTGTTTTTCCGCCAAGCGGTATTCTGACGGTTATCGGCACATCGGCACCCCATCTCCACCTGAGCTGTGCTGCATTATTCACGAGAGCATTCATCGCTAATGCGGCGAATCCTCCAAACTGTATTTCTGCTATTGGTCGCAATCCACCCATTGCTGCACCTGTGGCACTGTTGATGATGATGGATTCCGAAAGAGGCATGTCGAGTAGCTTATCCCCATGCCCTTTGGCCTTGAGAGCCAGATTGAGGCCGAATGCGCCAGCAACCTCCATGTCTTCGCCCATGAATATTGAGAGATCCCCAGATCTCTCCGCGATTTCGACCATGGCGCTTTGTATTGCTTTACTGAACGTCCACGCATTAGATGCATCACTGAAATCCATTGGAGTCAGTATTGGAGATGCAGATTTCTCGAATCCTTTCTCTAGCATTTCCAATTGTTGGTTGTGAGTTCTTGCATCACCCATCTTAGTCACGCCTGTTATCACTGATTCAGGATCTGGCCAAGGCATTGCCTCTACCTTGGAGCGTGCCTCCTCGCAAAGGGCCCCCTCCTCTTGATAAATCGCTTTAATTTCTCTAGCGCCAGCCCCCATCTTCCTGATCAAAGCTTCATGGTTCGAGATTGGCTCTTTCTCAGCCCAGTAATTCAGCAGGTCACGATCAACATATCCAGGAGGATTGCCGCTCTCAGCGCCCAGATACAGGTCGTCATGATGATGCGCGTGTCCGCACCCTCGCATTGTCTCTACATGGATTATGGACCCGCCTCCTCCTGAAATCGCGAGCTCACGTGCGACAGCAACCGATGCGTGGTACGCAGACGGATCAGACCCGTCTATCGTCCAAGAAGGCAAACCCACAGCAACGCCCTTGTCCCCGAACGTCTCTGCTCCAGATTGCCGCCCTGAGAATGTATCAAGCGCGATTTGATTATTTTGAATAATATAGCAGATTGGAAGGCCCCTGACTCCGGCCAAATTTATCGCCTCCCAGAATTCTCCGCTACTGCTGCACCCTTCCCCTACTGGTGCGAGATGGAATCGCCTTATTCCCAATCGTTTGGATGCAAGAGCTATTCCCGTAATCGTTGCACTTGCAATCGGTAAAGGTGCAGTGGGTGGAAGAACTCCTTTATTCCAATCTCCTATGTGAAGGTCTCTACCCCCGCTTCCAATATGCCCTCCATTCATTTTAGACCCTGATTTACCCATTTGTGCGGCCATTATTGACAGAGGTGTCTGGCCAAGTGCCAGGGCAAGTCCGAGATCCCTGATCATAGGGGCAGCAAAATCTGTACCCTTCTCAAGAGCCGTCCCACAGGCAGCAACAGCTTCCTGCCAAGTTGACCTGAACCCCTTTCCGCCAAATCTCTCTCCTCCCGGGGCCTCCACACCTTTTACGAACAAGTCTTTCAGATGCCCATCGAGAATCTTAGTTCTAACCATCCAGCGATGCCACTTGAGGCGCTGTTCGAGAGTCACTGCAGCCGAATAGGCCAATCTTCTCAGAGTTATCCGAATATCCAATACGAATCTAGATCTACGCCTTGAAAGATACGTTCTACCATCCCTCCGCGGCATAATCTCCATTTCTAGAACGTCTCCGACTTCAAGATCATGCAGTCGCTCATCAAAAGCTTCGTACACGCACTTCGAAAACGATTCTGACCAATTGTGGAAATCATCTCCGTTCATCGATTTGATGGGTAAGTTAGATTCCAGAACGGATGCAACCAAGTTTAGATGTCCTTCCCACCTCTCAGCAACAAATCTTAGGATTTCTGACCGAATAACTTCCCCGGGTAGCGGCTTAGAAAACTTCAGAGCAGCTTTCGGCATCCAATCTACCCCCCATATCGGCGGCAGATCTGATTGTTCCTTCACACCCCCATTCGCCCTACCCTTCAATGCATGATTTCTGCTATCAGCCTCTCGAATTAGTGCATCTTCGTCGACCTCGGGCCTCATCCAAACTCTTGCATCAGAGGTCCTACCTTGTCCACTGCCTGAACGTTCGATAAGTACCCGGGTCCGCTCCGAGCATTTTGAGCACCTCCTGTCCAGTGCTTTGAGGTCCTTTTTCGAAGAAAACCATGGCTGATGATGCATACACGCGGGACATCTCCATATCCCTGATGATGATGTGCTCATGATACTTGGAAAACGATAAAGCACATCATATATTCGATAACTTGATTATTATATAAACATAAATTATAATTTAAAAAAATAATATTTAAACATAAAAAAAACGTTATACTAAGATTAAATTTACATCAATTAAAAAAATAAAATACTATTTATTTACATTAATTTTATAAAAATAAATAAAAAATAAAACATGAATTAATTTAATACTAATATCTTGGAATATTTTGATCAATCTCTCTTGACCAGAGGTCTATCCCCCCTACTAGATTCGATACTCTGGAGTCGAATGTTGGCAAACTTCCAAGATATCTCACTACACTTGCTGATCTAACTCCCGAGTGACAATATACGACAATCGGCACACTTAGTGGCAATTCATCGATTCTACTGGGCACGTTGAAGTGCTCTATTCTGAGATGCGTCTCCTCTATCGATGCTATCGACTCCTCATCAGCCCTTCTCACATCAAGAAGGAAGAAATCAACGCCATCATCAATCATCGACTTCAGTTGAATTGGTTGAATGGAAGGTGAAATCGAATTATTTGCCCTCAATTGCGTAACATCTTCCGTTTCTTCTTTCTCCGGGAAACCAATTTGTAAAATCCTAGTTTTCATCGTCATTGCATCTAGAATCAACAACCGGCCAGAAAGAGTCTCACCTATGTCCAGCAAGATCTTGATTGCTTCTGCTGCTTGAATCGACCCAAGAATACCAGTAATCGCCCCAAGAACGCCTGCATCAGCACAACTGGGAGCCAATTCTGGCGGCGGTGGATCGGGAAATAGATCTCTGTAATTGGGGCCATTTTCGTAATTGAAAACTGAAACTTGCCCCTCAAATCTAAGGACACTGGCAAAAACCCAGGGTATACCAAGGCTTTTGCAAGCATCGTTGATAGAATAACGAGCCTCGAAACTATCAGTCCCATCGATAACTACGTCTGAACCGCCAAGTAGACGTTCAGCGTTTTCAGGACAAACTCGTTCTTCAATCGACTCAATTACGATTTTACTATCAAGTGCGCTCAGGCGCCTTCGGACAGATTTAACCTTGCTCCTGCCTACTTCGGTTTCAGAATGTATGACCTGTCTTTGGAGATTGGACTCATCTACAACATCATCGTCGATCACTCTAATTTTTCCTATCCCTGCGGCAGCAAGATACAGCAATGCTGGAGATCCGAGACCACCAGCTCCAACGATAGTGACTGCGGAATTGGCTAGCCTAATCTGTCCGCCTAACCCTACTTCGTCAAGTACAATATGCCTACTATACCTTTCCAGGCGTTCTTTTTCCATAATTTCACAACCCCGGAGAAATCAATCGTATGGATGAAACAATGAAGCTGAATCTCCCCCAAGCGACTGTCAAATTGCGCGATTTTGTAGAGGACATGGCGACTCCAAACAACTTGTCCAATAGCCGTTGAATGAAATTTTGTTGAAGTGCATTTTCGGGTTTTTCTATTCCTAAAAACCACCTTTCTAAATCTGTGAGGATACAATATCCGTCACGAGTAAACCATAGGAGTTCAGTTATGGCGTAGACGATAATCACTGCCCATAGGATCGATTCCCAAGGGGAAAGCCAACCCACTGCAACAAGAAAAGTCACTGCCACGTGCGTCATGTAGAGGAAATATGCTGCTGCTCGGTTCCCGAAAGCAACATTTTCCTGTCCCCGATCAAAAACACCTCGTTCCATGGAACCGCCTCAATGCTGTGATTCCAGCCATCTTTCTGCGTCTATTGCTGCCTGGCACCCCATCCCTGCAGCAGTTATCGCCTGTCGATATCGCGTGTCGACCACGTCCCCTGCAGCGAAAATTCCTGGAATGCTGGTCATCGTGTGCTCTGAGTGTATGATATACCCCTCTTCATCTGTGTCTACTTGGCCTTCCAAGAATTCAGTTATCGGCCTATGTCCTATGGCTATGAAAGCGCCAGTACACTCGATTTTTTCTAGAGAACCATCTCGAGGGTCTTCCAGCATCGCTCCAGTAAGCCCTTTATCATCTGAAAGCCACTCTTTCACTTGCCGATGAGCCCTTATCTCGATTTTAGGATGGTTTTTTGCACGTTCTAGCATGACTTTCGAGGCCCTAAACACGTCTCGACGATGGATTATCGTGACTTTACTCGCGAATCTTGTCAAGAATGTGGCCTCTTCCATGGCAGAATCGCCGCCACCCACTACGATCACCTCATCGCCCCTGAAGAAAGCACCATCGCAAGTTGCACAGGTGGATATGCCTCTCCCCTTCTGCCCCTGCTCTCCCTCCGCACCGAGCCATATCGCTTCAGCACCGGTGCTAATGATGACAGTCTCGGCTCTGAATTCTTCGCCTTCGACCCATACCTTGAACGGTCGCGAGGAAAAATCAACCCTCTCAACATTCTTGTCAACCACTTCAAGTCCAAATCTTTCCGCTTGTGAGCGTAGATCAATCATCATCTCTGGACCCCCTATGCCTTGGGGGTACCCTGGGAAGTTTTCTATGTCCGAAGTGAGCATTAACTGCCCCCCGGACATGTACCCCGCGAACATCATTGGTTCCATCATGGCTCTAGCCGAGTATAGGCCCGCAGTATACCCTGCTGGCCCCGATCCGATGATGATGACGTTGTGTACAGCCTGCGACATATGCGCTTCTGAATGCTAGGAGTCCCTTCAACATTGACCATGCGAATCAAGGATTCTGATTGTCCAAGCCGTTATGCTATCATTGCTTGAATGGCCTTTATGGCTGCTCTGGCATGGGGCTCTAACCGGGATTCAATGTGCTCGGGCTCTGCACCCGGCCCGATGATTCCTAGGCCAACCGGTTTGTCGTATCCAATCTGAAGCTCAACGAGACTCTTGATCACTGCTTGCCCCATTGCAAGCCCATGGCTGGTTTGCCCTTTCTCTATGATGCCAAGACACGCCACGCCTGCAATCCGCTCATTTTCAAGTAGACGGGCAGTTGCTAGGGGGGCTTCCATTGAACCGGGGACCCACACTACATCTGTTATTTCTAGGTCGCATTCAGCTGCTTCGGATTCAGCATGCAAAATCATCTCTTCAA
>MDTB01179020.1_pt1 | contig 99785 bp, 99 predicted proteins | sample 811161 | NCBI WGS metagenome assembly MDTB01 (sample SAMN05326650, study PRJNA326480) | marine metagenome | isolation source: seawater | place: Mediterranean Sea | collected 2009
CTGGCTTTTTCTTAGCTGCTGGCTTTTTCTTAGCTGCTGACTTTTTCTTAGCTGCTGGCTTTTTCTTAGCTGCTGGCTTTTTCTTAGCTGCTGGCTTTTTCTTAGCTGCTGACTTTTTCTTAGCTGCTGGCTTTTTCTTAGCTGCTGGACGGCTTTTACCGAGTAATTTTTTTACTGTTTTCTTAGAACTAGCTTTTTTGGAACTAGCTTTCTTTTTTGTTTTCTTTTTTACGGCCATCTTAGTCTCCTTCACACCTAGTTAGTTATTAGATGATTTATTTAAATTATAATACCTTTTTGAAATTGTAATTAATTTAATCAAACATAACTAGAAATTATTTACACTTATTTAAATAAATGTATCAATTAATCCCATTGAAGAGACCCCCCTGCTTGATATTCTATTACTCTAGTTTCAAAAAAGTTTTTCTCTTTCTTTAAATCAACCATTTCTGCCATCCAAGGAAATGGATTTTCTTCGATTTCAAATAAATTACTTAACCCTATTTGTTGGGCTCTTCGATTAGCAATATACCTGAGATAGGATTTGAACATTGAAGCATTAAGTCCTAAAATGCCCCTTGGCATAGTATCCTCTGCATACCGATATTCTAAATCAACTGCCTTGTAGAAAATTTCTACTATTTCATCTTTAAACTGATTGGTCCACAACTGTGGATTTTCATGTTTTATTGTATTAACTAAGTCTATTCCAAAATTACAATGCATAGATTCATCCCTAAGGATATACTGATACTGTTCCGCTGCCCCAGTCATTTTATTTTGTCTTCCTAAAGCAAGAATCTGTACAAAACCAACATAGAAAAACAAACCCTCCATTAAGCAAGAGAAAACGATAAGAGATTTTAACAAGTCTTGGTCACCTTTTTGGGTTCCAGTTTGAAAATTTGGGTTGGTTAACGTATCAATGAACGGAATTAAAAACTCGTCCTTATCTCTTATAGACATTACTTCATGATAAGCGTTAAAAATCTCTGCTTCATCTAAACCAAGTGATTCTGTAATATATTGATAAGCATGTGTGTGGATGGCCTCTTCGAAAGCTTGCCGCAGTAAATACTGCCTACATTCGGGAGCTGTTATATGTCTATATGTTCCCAACACAATATTATTTGCTGCCAAACTATCAGCAGTAACAAAAAAACCTAGATTCCTTTTTATTAAACGTCGCTCATCCTCAGTTAATCCATTCTGACTCTTCCATAACGCAATATCTCTAGACATACTAATTTCCTGAGGCATCCAATGGTTAGCACAGCCAGCTAAGTATTTTTCCCAGGCCCACTTGTACTTAAATGGAACAAGCTGATTAACATCGGTCATACCGTTTATTATCCTCTTGTCGTCAACATTGACCCTCCTGTTTTGAGACAAGTCCAACTTTTCTTTGTTTCTTTTTGCCAACTTAAGAGAACCCTTGTTTTCTGAACCACTCTCAAGAAACTTATCTGAAGAAAATCCGGTTGGGTTAACCTGCGTGTATTTTGTACTTTCTTTTTCCCAATCTAACATTTTTTTATCCTAGTTTTGTAGTTAATTAAATGAACTGATAAGCTTGCCTTTTACATATGAAAAAATATCTTCAATACTACTGACAAGACTCACATTCGAGATCGTCTGTAGAACAAAATTTTTGACCACTAGCAGTTTTGTCGACGCTTACTGCATTTAACTCTCCTGAATTAGAGGTAGATTTTTCGACATGAGTAGCACCAATGGATCTTAAATAATAGGTTGTTTTTAGGCCCTTTTCCCATGCCAACTTATAAATCTCGTCAAGTTTTTTTCCCGAAACACCATTCATATAAATATTCAGGGACTGAGCTTGATCGATCCATTTTTGACGTCTTGCTGCACATTCGATAATCCATTTTGGATCTATCTCAAAAGCTGTTGCATAAAGCTTCTTAACATCATTAGGGACCCTATCGATTTTCGCTAAACTTCCGTCGAAATATTTTAGATCTGCAATCATCACCTCGTCCCATATATTTCTTTTCTTTAACTCTCTAACCATTAACTCACTAACAACTGTAAACTCTCCTGATAAGTTTGATTTTACAAAGAGATTTTGAAAGGTAGGTTCAATTGATGCGGACACTCCAACGATATTTGAAATGGTAGCTGTTGGAGCAACGGCCACACAATTAGAGTTTCTCATCCCATGTTTTTTAATATGATTCCTAAGAAACTCCCAATCTAGCCGTGACTTTCTATTAACAAGAATTTCTCTACCTCTTTCTTCTTCTAACAAGTCTATTGAATCCAAAGGTAACACTCCCATGTCCCAGTGAGATCCAGTAAACGTTTTATAAGTTCCTCTTTCTCTAGCTAATTCTGCTGAGTAGTAGTAGGCTAAATAACAAATCATTTCCATTGATTCATCCGCAAACTCGACTGCCTCTTGACTGGCGTAGGAAATATTTAGCGATTGCAGGGCCTCCTGAAACCCCATAATTCCCAAACCAACGGGTCTATTAGATAAATTTGAATTTCTAGCTTTGTCAACTGCATAAAAGTTAATGTCGATTACATTATCTAACATCCTCATTGCAGTCTTGATGGTGCTGTCTAAATGTTCTTTATCTAGAGATAACCCACCCTCGGGGGAATCATGCAGATGATTTAAAAGATTTACTGAGCCTAAATTACAAACAGCGATTTCCTCTTTGTTTGTATTTAACGTAATTTCAGTACATAAATTTGAGCTATGAACAATACCCGTATGTCCCTGCGGACTCCTAATATTACACGGGTCTTTAAAAGTTATCCAAGGGTGTCCTGTCTCGAATAACATTGACAACATCTTTCTCCAAAGTGTAACAGCTGAAACTTCTCTGTAAGGCTCTAATTCCCCATTTCTTCCTCTTTCTTCGTATTTGAGGTATGCCTCTTCAAAATCACTGCCATATTTATCATGCAAATCTGGGACTGAGTCTGGAGAAAACAAAGACCAATTTTCTTTATTCACTACACGTTTCATAAAAAGATCTGGGATCCAATTCGCAGTATTCATATCATGAGTTCTCCTACGGTCATCACCGGTATTTTTACGTAACTCAAGAAACTCTTCTATGTCCAGATGCCATGTCTCTAAATATGTACATACCGCTCCTTTTCTTTTGCCACCCTGATTAACTGCAACTGCCGTGTCGTTTACAACTTTCAAAAATGGGACTACACCTTGACTGTGCCCATTGGTACCCTTGATGAAACTCCCAAGAGCACGTACTGGCGTCCAATCATTTCCTAACCCCCCAGCATATTTAGCTAGTAGCGCATTCTCTTTAATGGCTTCGTATATCTGATCTAAATCATCTTCAACAGTGGACAAATAGCATGAAGAAAGTTGCGAAAAATTCGTACCACTATTGAACAGAGTTGGTGTTGAACTCATAAAATCGAATTTCGATAAAAGATTATAAAAATCTATCGCACATTCATTTTTTTTATTTTCCCGAAGTGCGAGGCCCATTGCCACCCTCATAAAGAAAATCTGAGGTAACTCTATCCTTCTGCCTAACTTACTAAAAGGGTCTTTTCGGTCAACTAAGAAATACCTGTCATATAAAGTCTGCATTCCTAAATACTCAAACTGGGTATCTCTTTTGCTCACAATTGCTGCCGACAATTTATTTAAATCAAACTTTCTTAAATCTGGGTTCAAAACACCAATCTCGATACCCTTCTCGATAAATTTTGGAAAGTAGTTTCTGTATGCCTCCGCAATGTCGTTCTTCTGTACTTCGTAGCCGAGAACTTCCTTGCGAACCGAATACAACAGCAATTGTGCGGTAACTTTTGCATAAGCTGGGTCCTTTTCAATAAATGTGCGCGCAGTCATAACTATGGATTTCAACAAATCTTCTAAATTCACCCCGTCATATATATTTTTTAAAGTTGTTTTAATTATTTTTTCCGAGTCAACAAATTGGCTTAAACCATCACATGCATCTGAAACAAGTCCCTCAAGCCATTTTGTACTTAATGTTTTTAAGCTGCCATCTACGGAAACCTTCATTGGTTTGACTTGTTTCTGACTTTCCACAGAGTCTTTACTCACTCTGTCTTTAGCTCTTTTTTCCCTGTAAAGAACATAAGCCCTGGCCACCTCGTGTTCCCCTGCACGCATTAAGGCGAGCTCAACCTGATCTTGGATATTTTCAATATGAATTATTCCACCAGCTGGCAATCTTCTCAAAAGTGCTTTTTCAACTTTCGAAGTTAAGAGCTCAGTCATTTCCCGAATTCTATTACTGGCAGCTCCTGGCGATCCCTCCACAGCTAAAAAAGCTTTGGTCATAGCTATGTTTATCTTAGTCGCCTCATATGGAACAACAGCACCGTTCCTTCTCATTACCTTGATATCTGAAACATCATAGACTAAATTCAAACCTCCACCTACTGCTTCAGCTGACTGACTACTTGATTGTTGGGTCTTCTCGTGTGCAATGACACTATCATATGCCTCTTGTTCTTTTAATGTCCTGATGCTCCTTGAATTCATTCTTGAAAACTTTCTATAAGTGAAGACTAAGCCTTTAGTACTAGGTATAGTGCTATTAATGAGATTAAATACTAATTCTAGTATTCGATACATATTCTGGCAAGGGTTATTAAAAATTACTATGGGAAAAATTTTAGGCAGACATTTTTCTTTTGAAGCAGGCTTTTGAAATAGTCCCAGTTAAAATGAGGTCCTGGGTCTGTTTTTCTATCAGGGGCAATGAATGAATGTGAGGCAACAGATCCTATAGTAGGGACTTTATGCTGCAAACAATGCACTAAATTAAACAAGGATTCGTATTGATCTTTTGTAAAGTTTTCCTTGTCAGAGCCCTCCAACTCAATACCAACTGAAAAATTATTGCAATCAGAATCCCCTAAAAAATTTGAAATGCCTGCATGCCATGCTCTTTTGTAAACCGATACAAATTGTACAGTTTCCCCTATTCTATCGATAAAAAAGTGTGACGATACTTTAACGTCAACTAAAAATTCGAAATCACGATCATTTATGTCTAGCTGATTTAAAAAGAGTTTTTCAACATTCCCTAATCCAAACTGTCCCTCTGGTAAACTAATGCTGTGGATAACAATTAAACTTAAATCCGTTTTTTTTGGCCTCAAATCAAAATTGGGTGATTCCAAAATTCTTATCCCGGGGGCAATATCCAACCATCCGTGAGAATTGATGTGGAAATTTTTTTTCACCTTTTCAGCTTACCTAACCTGTGAAGAAATAAATAAATTAATTTAATATTACCTCGATAACAAATTGAGTTCCTATATAAGCTAACAGCACAAAAAGAAATCCGATTATGGTCAACCTTGCTACAAACCTTCCCCTCCACCCAAGCCGGTAACGACCTCCTAATATTATAAGGACTAATAACCAAGCTAAAAAAGAGAATAGTGTCTTATGATCAAAGGTTACCAAATTATTCCCGACCTCGGAATTAATATGTACTCCTGATATAAGTGTTGCAGATAGCAAAAAGAAAGTGACGAGAATTACACGGTATAAAGAAAAATCTAATTCAAGCAGGGATGGCAATCCAAAGGAGGGACTTCTAGAACTGAGCGTTCGTAAGGAGGTCTCCTGAATTAACAACGTTATGGCCTGAATTAAAGACAGGACGAAGCTACAATAAGACAGCATTGCAACCAGAATGTGAGCTCTGAATAATAAACTTAACTCCGTAATTAAATTTGGGGGAGGAAAAACTAGAGTTATAACTCCAGCAATAGCTGCTGTAGGAAACACAAAAATAGAGACTAAGGGAAATTTGTTGCCAAAATAAGTTTCAATTAGTATAAACATTGAGGCGAGCCACAAAGTCCAACTAAAAGCTGTTGAAAAACCAAAGCTAAGAGTCTCACTGATAAACCATGGTAAAACTAAGTTACCGCCGTGCAAAAATAAAACTAACAACGCTAGAATAAAGAAGTAGAAAAAATATCGTTCGGTGACCTTTAGAAACAGGGCAACACTAATTATGCAATACCCCACCGTAAAAATGATTGTCGTGTATTCTGGCGCTAAAAACATCTTATAAGTTTATCAAGGAAACTTTCATGTTTGAGAATCTAACCAAAAAATTCGTGTCAATTACTAAACATTTAAAAGGACAAGCGAGAATAACTGAGAGTAATACGAAGGAAATCATATCAGAACTTCGCTTTGCCTTGTTAGAGGCTGATGTAGCCTTACCTGTAGTAAAAGAATTTTTAAGCCGAGTTAAAGAAAAAGCGCTGGGGGAAGCAGTTTTGGCTAGCCTTTCACCCGGACAAGCTTTTGTTGATTTAGTGAATACTGAACTTATCAGGACTCTCGGAGGAGAAAGTAGCCCTTTTTTAACCTTAAAAAATGCTCAGCCTCAAATCATACTGGTCGTTGGATTACAAGGGACAGGTAAAACAACAACATGTGGAAAACTTGCCCTCTGGCTTAAAGAAAACAGGAAGTCGAAAGTTTTATTAACTTCTTGTGATATTCACAGAGCTGCGGCAATTACCCAACTGTCAGTATTATCTCAACAGGCGTCCGTTGATTTTTACGAGCCAAACATTGACCTTAATTTAAATGAGATGGTTACTCAAGCAACTAAATTTGCTAAAAAGCATTTATACGAAACGTTAATTATTGACAGTGCCGGGCGTTTATCTATCGACGAAGCTATGATGAAGGAAATACAGTTGATATATGAGGCCGTCCAACCTAAGGAAACTTTATATGTTTTAGATGCTATGCAAGGACAAGAGGCAGTAAACGTTGCCAAGATATTTAACGAGAAAATTGACTTAACCGGAGTTATTCTAACCAAAACTGATGGTGACAGTAGAGGGGGTGCAATTTTATCTGTGAAAACCATTACAGGTTGTCCAATAAGATTTATAGGGCAATCGGAACAATTGGATGGGTTAGAGGAATTTAATTCACATAAATTTGCAAAAAGATTACTAGGAATGGGGGACATGCTCTCTCTAATTCAAAAAGCGAAAAATTCGCTACAAGTGAAAGAAAATGAAAAAATAATTCGTAAGGTTTCTGAAGGTAAAGGCTTTAATCTTGACGATTTTAAGAGTCAATTACAACAGATGAAAAAAATGGGAGGGCTCTCTTCTCTGATGAGTTTTTTACCTCAATCCCTTCAAAGTAAAGCAGAAAATGTTGATGTTTCGAAAATCGAAAGCTCAACCAGACGACAAGAAGCAATAATCTCTTCTATGACCAAGCAAGAGAAAACTAATCCTGAGATTTTAAAAGCCAGCAGAAAGAAACGAATAGCCAAAGGGTCTGGCACAACTATCCAAGAAGTAAATCAGATGTTAAATCAATTCAATCAGATTCAAAAAACTATGAAAAAAGTAGGAGGTAATACTATTGCAAATTTTTTCGGTAAACAAGCTAACGCAAGTTCTGCCTTATCTATCTCCCAGAACACAGTTTTAAGGAAGAAAAAAATGCTGGCAAGAAAAAAAAGAAAAAGTAAACGGCGTTAATTTTTGATAATTTTTAAAATTTCTTCCACCATATTTCCTATATTAATTTTAAATTTCTCATCTGATGAACGAATAAATATCTCAACTTTTTTTTCCGTCAAAAGCCTCGGGCTGAAGGTAAGTCGAAATGGAATCCCGACTAACTCCCAATCTATGAACATTCTTCCAGTTCTTTCGCCTCTGTCATCCAATAGTAATCTAATATCTCTCCTTTTTAATTCCCGATACAACTGCTCGCTTATGGATTTCACATCTGCATTTTTTTCAAAATCAATTGGACAGATAACTAACGTAAATGGAGCAACATTCTTGGGCCAAATAATTCCTTTAGTATCGTGATGCTGCTCAATTATCGCTCCAGCTAATCGACTTAAACCAATTCCGTAACAACCCATCTCAAAATATTGCTTTACACCTGCACTATCTAAATAAGATGCATCAAAAGCTTTAGAATATTTACTGCCCAGGAAAAAGGTATGACCAACCTCAATACCTCGTTTTATCATTACTCTACCACCAGCCTCAGCAGAAAACTCTCCGTCCTTAATAAATCTTACATCAGCAACAATATCTGGTTCTCTCAAGTCTCTTCCCCAGTTGATGCCTCCGAGGTGTTTGTCAAGAATGTTTGCCCCAACGATGAAATCAGACATATTTATAACAGATAAATCTGCAATAAGCCTCACACGGGAATTTATACTAACAGGACCAACAAATCCAGCTACAGACTCAAGTTGATTATTAATTTCATTTTTTGTGGCAAAACGCCAAGTAGCCCCTTTAAATAATTTTGTTAATTTCACCTCGTTAAGTCGATGGTCACCTCTGATGAGAATCAAATAAAAGTTAGTTTGATCCTCATTTGTATTCCCGCCAACAACAATCACCAAAGATTTCACAATCGACATAATAGGAACAGCCAGAAATTTAGCCACTTCCTCACATGTCATTAGATTTGGGGTACGAATCTCTGACATACTCTGCGAAGGCTTTTCTCGTTTTTCTTTCTCTTGAGTAACAGCCGCTAGCTCTATATTCATTGCGAAGTCACTTTTTGGATTGAAAACTAACTCATCTTCTCCAGTATCCGCAAGAACATGAAATTCATGAGACTTTGAACCTCCTATCTCTCCAGTGTCAGCTATCACCGGCTTGAATTCTAATTCTAGTTTTCTAAGAATATTCCTGTAAGACGAGAAAACCAGGTTGTATGTTTCTTCAGCCTTACTAGTGTCTGTGTCAAAAGAGTATGCATCTTTCATTACAAATTCTCTCGCCCTCAACAATCCAAATCTTGGTCTGCGCTCATCTCTAAACTTTGTTTGTATCTGGTAAAAAATCTTGGGCAATTGTTTCCAACTTTTAATTTCACTTCTTGCAATTTCAACAAAAACCTCTTCAGAGGTTGGTTGCAATACGAAGTCTCTATTATTTCTATCCTTGAAACGTAATAATTCTTGGCCCATCGATTCCCACCTATTTGTAATTTTCCATAAGTCAGCAGGCTGAACTAATGGAGTAACCACTTCATGGCCACCTATCTTGTCCATTTCTTCCCTAATGATCCCCTCTATATTTTTAAGCACTTTCAACCCAAGAGGCATGTAAATATAAATTCCTGAGCTGAGTTTTCGAATCATGCCTGACCGTATCATTAGATTATGACTAGGAACTTCAGCCTCGTTAGGACTCTCTTTCAAAGTCCGAAAATGAAGGTTTTTTGCTTTCATTCGATTATTCTATTTTTCCTTAAAAATTCTTCTCTCAGCGGGTTAAGAGTCTATAATGCAATAATTATGCTTGACGATAAAGGATATCGGCCAAATGTGGGAATAATCATTGTTAATCCCAACAGGAAAGTTTTCTGGGCAAAAAGAACTGGAGAACAAGCGTGGCAGTTTCCTCAAGGAGGAGTAAAAAAAGGGGAATCTGTTGACTCAGCAATGTTTAGAGAACTTAAGGAGGAGACTGGACTAACAGCAAGTAAAGTAGAGGCCATCGGGAAAACACGAGACTGGCTTTACTATGATGTGCCTCACAACTTGATAAAAAAAAATTTGAAAGGGTTACCGTATAAAGGACAAAAGCAAATTTGGTACTTATTAAAATTTTTAGGTACATCCTCTAATATTAGGCTTGGAAAAAAGGAAGAAGCTGAATTCGATGGTTGGAAATGGATTGAGTATCATGATCCTGTTAGATTAGTCATCAACTTTAAAAAAGAAGTTTACTGTAAGGCTCTAGCGGAGTTAGCTCCACTTCTGTTTAGGGATCAGGAACTCGAAGATGTTAAACTCAAATTATCCCGGTGAATTAATTCTTTTTCTTGTATAAACCCAAGTTTAAACTCTATCTCTCGTGTTGAAAAACCTTTGATTTTTAGACATTCTTCGGAAGAATAATTAATCAAACCCTTTGCGAATTCCCTGCCAGACTCATCTAGACAGAGGACTAAATCACCCCTGTCAAAATTTCCGGTGACATCAACTACACCTATGGGTAGGATTGATTTGCCGAAATTTTGAACTGCTTCTACTGCTCCAGAATCCAAAATCAATTGGCCACACGATCTTAAATTGTTTGAAAGCCATGTTTTTCTAGCATTTTTTTCCGGAAAATCTGAAATGATGAAAGTACCAATTTCATGTCCCTCTATAATTTTATTTAAAATATTATCAGTAAAACCATTAGCAATAACCGTTGAAATTCCACCTCTTGCAGCCATTGTCGATGCTTTCACCTTTGTCCTCATTCCACCCACTCCAAATTTTGAATTACTGTTATTTCGGAATGTACCAGTCTTTAGATTGCTCGCCTTGACTGAATTTATTAAGACTGCATCTTGAAAAAAATGAGGATCTTTGTCAAATAAACCTTCCTGATCTGTCAGTATTATCAACAAATCAGCTCCAACTAAGTTTGCAATTAACGAAGCAAGAGAGTCATTATCTCCGACTTTAATCTCGTCGGTGGCAACGGTGTCATTTTCGTTTACCACAACAAGAACGTCGTTTTCCAAAAGGGCCGACAACGTAGATTTAGAGTTCAGATATCTTTTACGATTAGAAAAATCCTCATGAGTAATTAAAACTTGAGCGGTAACAAGATTATGTGCTCTAAACTCTTTTTCATAAGCTTCAATTAAACCTACTTGACCAACTGCGGCGGCGGCTTGTAATTTTGAAATCTCTTTTGGCCTATCATTCCACCCCAACTTCAACATGCCTTCAGCAATCGCTCCACTGGACACTAAGACTACTGATATCCCACTATCCATTACATTCTTTATCTGGCTTACAACCCTTGTGATAACCCTATTATTAGCTAGTCCTTCTCCTTTATTGGTGACAACTGCTGAACCAACTTTAACAATTACTATTGGATTTTTAGACGCATCAAGCAATGATTTTAGGGAACGCCTTGACTTCACTTTGGTTTTGGACATCATTTAAATCTTACGTCACTAATGGTATTCTTTTTCTCTAGAAAAAAACTACCAAACCAATACTCTAACTCTGAAATTAAGTCGTTTAATCCCTCTTCACTAAAACAAGAGATTTGGTAAATAGGCAGTTGCAAAACATCTTTCAGTAAAGTAACAAAAAATCTTATTTCTGAATCTAATAAAAGATCGATTTTATTTAAAACTATCCATCTAGGTTTTGTTTTTAAAGTTGGATCAAACTTTTCCATCTCATAAACTATTGAGTTGACAATTCCAATTATATCTTCTTTGGATTTTTTCACTCTTTTATTCAAAGAGTTTAAGGAGCAAAAAGTGGATATATCGACTAAATGCAGTAATAATCTTGTTCTTTGGACGTGCTTGAGAAAATGAATACCTAATCCTGTACCGTCAGCAGCCCCTTCAATTAATCCAGGAATATCCGCAATTATCATTTGGTATTCATTCTTTTTTCTTGATAAGACCCCAAGATTTGGCGAAAGAGTAGTAAAAGGATAATCGGCAATTTTGGGTCTGGCCGAACTTATTTTCGAAATTAACGTAGATTTACCGCTATTTGGTAACCCAACTAAACCAACGTCAGCTAAAACTTTAAGTTCTAGCCTTAATTCTCTGATTTCACCTAATTCTCCATAAGTAAATTGTCGAGGAGTTCTGTTCGTACTCGATTTGAAACGAAGGTTTCCCAAACCACCATCTCCTCCCTTTGCTAAGAGAACCCTTTCTCCAACATGATTTAAATCAGCTAATAGAAGATTGGTATCATCATCATAAACTAGAGTTCCAACCGGGAATTCAACAATCAAGTCTTCGCCGGACTGACCATTTTTATCCTTACCTCCGCCTTGTTCTCCTCTCTTTGCCTCATGAATCCTGGTAAATCTAAAGGTCAGAAGTGTATTTAAACGGTTTGAAGCAATACCATAAACAGAGCCGCCAGCACCACCATCGCCTCCAGCTGGACCTCCCTTAGGAATAAATTTTTCTCTTCTAAACGCAGCTACCCCTGCTCCGCCATCTCCGCCTTTAACTTTAATTTTTGCTTCATCGATGAATTTCATGCCCTGGGTCCGATTGGGATAAGCAGTCAGCAGCCATAAGGGCTTTATTTCTCTGCTTAATTATTTTTTACAACATTTATGGTAGGCTTTCTTAGAGGCCCCATTATCGAAAATTTAACCCGCCCAGAAACCACAGAAAATATAGTGTGATCCTTACCCATACTCACATTATCACCGGGGTGAAACTTTGTACCACGCTGCCTTACAATTATATTGCCAGGTGAAACGTTTTCTCCTCCAAACCTTTTAACTCCTAGCCTTTTAGATTCAGAATCGCGACCATTTCTGGTCGAACCACCACCTTTTTTGTGCGCCACAACTACTCCCTAAGAAATTGATTCAATCTTCACCTCAGTAAAATACTGACGGTGCCCCATCGATTTAGCGGAATGCTTTCGTCTACGAAACTTAAAAATCTTGACCTTCTCTTCTCTCCCATGAGCCACAACTGTTCCCTTAACGGCAGAGTCGGACACTAAGGGTTTTCCGAATGAAATATCTACTTTCCCATCGTTATTTTCAACTGCTCTGACTAGCACCTCAGGAAACAATACTTCTTGACCAACTTCAGAGGCAAGTTTCTCCACCTTAATGGTGTCTCCAGCCCTCACTTTGTACTGTTTTCCGCCCGTTCTTACAATAGCATACATAGTAATATTCATTTAGAGGTTTATAGTGACCCTAAATAATAGAGGTAAATTTACCTGTTGGTCAAGCATTATGCCATTATTTAGTTTTTAACGAGAACAATACACTCAACAATGAATACTTACGAATCATCAAAGTTTTTTCTGCAGTCAGAGCTGACCGATTTTGCCAAAATAAAAAAAGCAAATATTGAGAGTGATGTTCCCTTAGTGAGAGATGTTGCCAGATACATAATGGATAGTGGTGGGAAGCAATTACGCCCTTTATTGATGTTCTTTTTTCAAAAACTGTTGAATGAAGGTTGTGAACAATTGAGAATTAAAACCATTAAGATGGCAGCTGCCATAGAATTTATCCACACAGCAACTCTATTACATGATGATGTTATAGACAGTTCTGGACTTAGAAGGAATAAAAAAACTGCGAATTCGATATTCGGAAATGCTGCCAGTATTTTAGTTGGTGATTTTCTATATTCAAGGGCATTTCAAATCATGGTTCAATTGAAGTCTCCCAAAATTATGCATGTTATGGCTGAAACAACAAATTTAATTGCTGAAGGTGAGGTACTTCAATTAATGAATTGCAATAATCCTGACGTTACGGAATGTGAGTATTTAAGAGTCATCAACTACAAGACAGCTAAGCTTTTTGAGGCATCTTGTATGATTCCGGGAATTCTATCAAACGCCGAAGACTCTCAAATCACTGCGTGTGGAGAATTCGGGGTTTGCTTTGGTACGGCCTTTCAATTAACTGATGATGTTCTTGATTACTCAGGTTCTGAGGAAGAAATCGGAAAGAGATTAGGAGACGACCTTAAAGAGGGCAAAGCGACATTACCTATGATAAACCTGATACAAATTTCTGATATTAATTTACAAAAGACTTTAAAAGACGCAATAAAAAATCCAAACAGCGCTCCTTTCACAGAAATTGCAGGGCTCATGAAAAAATCAGGAGCTTTAGAGTATGCCGCAAGCGTTGCTCGTGACCAAGTAAAACTAGCGCAGAATTCGTTATCCAAATTACCAAATAATCATATTCAAGACAAACTGTCTGACTTGCTTACCTTTATTCCAAATAGGACAGCATAATTTCTAGAAGTTTTTTCGAGTTTATTATTTTTCATTTTCTTAATCTTAATGATGTACGACTAAAAGTCGGGTACTTCCTGGTAACAATTTTCAAGCCTATAATTGCTAGAAACACTACCGTTGCAACTACAGGTTCAAAAAAATCATTCTTGCCAGCGCGGTGAAAAAAAAAGTGAATAATTCCCAAAGCTATTAGTGGATGAATAAGTGAATGAAGTTTTTTCCAGCTTTGCTTTAAAACTTTTAGACTATAGTTATTTGAAGTTAAAGCTAACGGTAAAGCCAGAAAAAAAGCTAAAAATCCTGTAAAAACGAATGGTCTGGAAATTGCATCATTAATAATTAATTCAATCATAAAATTATGTTCAAACCCCATATAAGCAACCAAATGAACACAAAGATAAAAAAAAGTCCACAGCCCTAACATTCTTCTGCAAGAAATAATGTCTTGCACTCCCAATTTTGCGAACAAACCTATGGAGTATGTAAAAAGTAAAAAAGTGAGGCTCCAAATTCCTAAACTACGCAAAATAGCTTCTTGTGGATTAGGACCAAGACCATCACTAAAAACCAATACCACTAAATCTAGCATTGGAGCAGCCGCTAAAATCCAAAGAGAAACCCACATAAATTCTACTTACATAAAATAGTTAAGAGTTTTGCATAAGGAACCCCCGAGGGAATAGAGCGCCAGGGGGTGATTTCACTACCCCTCGCAACTTCCTTCCCTTTTAGTTTACCGTCAGCATAGTTAATTGCACTCTTTAATCTAAAACGCTTCCTTGAACAATCATAATTCTGGATCATTCTAACAGACTGAATCAATTTTCCAGCAGGGCTTTTCTGTGGATAATCAAAGTCAAGTGCTACCTCAACAGTCTTGACACCCTTTCCTTTTACAGACTTTGGGTTATAAAACATCGAAACTTTTTCGTTAGCATGAAAGGATTTCCAGTTCGCATTCAACGCCAGTGCGTCATGAAACCCATAGCTCAAGACTAATATTGAAAGGAAACATTTAAAAAGCCATTTACTTTGAATCATCCTTACTTTCCAAAATGAAAGGGCGCCAAAGCGCCCTTAAAAAGGTTGACGTGTCTCGGAATTACTTATAAACACCTGCCTTTGTGTAATGATCCTTCATCTCCTCTGGAGAGACATAACCATCTTTATTCGAATCCATTTTCTGCCAGTCTATTTTGCTATAAGCGAAAGCACTTGTAGCAGAGAACAAACCAATCGACAAAACAGTGATTATAAATTTACGCATAACTTTCTCCTTTACCTACTTGTATAATTTGTATTATTTTAAATATGCAAGTTAAGTATAAACCAATGAAAATAATACATGCACAATAAAAATTGTCGTATTTAAAGATTTATTTCAAATATCATGGAATACCCTTATATAAATATACTCAGCAATAGATTTTTAAAATTCAATCAAGGAGCAAATTATGTTTTTTTTTAAAGTTTTCCTATTATGTTTTGTATTTTGTTTTTCAGTAATAAAATCTGCAAATGCAGAAAAGGATGAATTTCCAACTATCGATAGAGTGCTTTATGTTAATGAATGTGTCCGCGAGCACGGAGGTGGGCTTGACAGTCTCTATAAATGTTCTTGTGTAATGGACTATTTTATCGACAAATTAACTTACGCTGAGTTTGACAATATGGACGCCTCATCTCACGGTATCAATACTACTGGGGAACGCTCTGCTATTTGGAGAGATCCTAAAGACGTAAGAGACGGTATTAGCAGATTACGTAAAATTCAAATAGCAGCTAAATTAAATTGTAATCTTAAAGGAGCTAAAAATCAGTGAACGATCTGCCATTCTGGGCTCAATTGTTAATACTTTTGTTTCTACTTTTACTGTCAGCTTTTTTCTCTATTTCTGAAACGAGTCTCATGGCTGTAAATAGATATAGGATTAGACATCTAGCAGCAAAAGGAAACAGAGGAGCGAAACAAGTTTTAAATCTATTAAAAAGAACCGATAAACTTTTAGGCACAATTTTATTAGGCAATAATATTGTAAACGCGGCTTTGACCACTTTAATAACTGCTCTGGCTATAAATGCATTTGGAAATAATGATCAGGTTTTAGCAATGGCCACCACTATAGCAGCTCTTATGTTGATTATATTTGCTGAGTTAATTCCTAAAGTTAGTGGTGCTAATAAACCAGATGGTGTTGCAATGATTGCTAGCTATGCTTTGATTATATTTAAGTGGTTTTTAAGTCCATTTGTTTACATACTGAATAGAGTTGTGTCTGTACTTTTATCTGCTGCTAATTTAGAGCTTGCTAGCTCAAAAAATGAGGGGTTAACAAGAGAGGAACTTAGATCGGCAGTTCTAGAGTCTTCTAGTTTTATTCCTATTAGAGACCGAAAATTATTGCTTAATCTTCTGGATTTAGAAGATTTGACGGTTGATCATGTAATGATACCTCGGGGAAAGATAGAATATTTAAATTTAGAACATGATACTGAAACACTCAAAGAGCAAATATCAACTTCTTTTCATAACAAGTTGATTGTATGTAACGGCGACTTAAATAAGATTGAAGGTATTTTATATGTGAAAAGGGCTATAGGGCTTATTCTCAAAGACGAGTTTTCAATAGACAGTCTTAGCAATGTTCTTCAACCAATTCGTTATATACCCCAAGGCGCTAAGCTATTTTCAGAGCTTCAGAATTTCCAAAAACGTTCGGAAACCATAGCAGCGATAGTGGATGAATATGGAGAAGTTGAAGGCATATTGACTGTGCAAGATATCATTGAAGAGTTAGTTGGTGAGTTTAAATCAATAAGCCCAAATGTTCCTCAACAAACAGTCAAATGGAATGAACAAAATGAAGTAATTGTTGATGGTCTTATTACAGTAAGAGAAATAAACCGCCAATTAAATTTAGATCTTCCCATTGACGGGCCTCGTACATTGAATGGTTTAATATTAGAGGAGTTAGAGGAATTCCCCGAGGCTAATCTCAGTCTAAGAATTTGCGGAATAACTATAGAGATTTTAAGTGTTCAAGGAAGACTAATAAACAAAGTGAGATTGAAGATAGAGAAGAAAAAAAGCATTGACAATAAAACTCTTTAAATAAAGGTAGGTTCTTTTGAATACTTTAATTTCACTGCCTTTTGTTATTTTTTGTACAATTAGCATTCTCGCATACTCCTTTTTTAGTTTTCTGGGTAAAAAAGAGGTGGTTTACTGGCTTGGTAAAAGTCATTCAAAAAAAGACACTGCCAAACAGAATATACTTTGGCTTTCGCTAGCAATTATTTTTTGCCTGATCTACTATTCGGCCATTTCATTTAGTTTAAACGGCAATATTTTTTTGACAAAAGAAGGCTACTTAAATATTTGTTTAATTTGTTGTTGGCTGGGTATTTTAATTAATCTTGGAAAGATAGATCATAAAAACAGATTGCTGCCTTATAGTTTAACAATTACTTTAATTATTCTTGGATTATTTTTTCACTGTGTAAACGACAGTAAGCAATTTTTTTTTAAACTAATGTCGGTATTCTTTTGCCTTTCCTTTCTATTTATATTGAGGAAGATCACTAAGTTTTTTTTAACAAGAAATAGAAAAGTTGATCCAATAGGAGTAGGAGATATTTTTTTTATTGCCGGATTAGCCTCCTGGGTTGATATTTATTTTCTGTCGATAATTACACTATCAGCTTCGGTTGGCACACTTATTTTTAGCTATCTGAATTTTAAGCCATTTAGTGAACTAATTTATAAGCAAATACCTTTGGGCCCAGGCTTGACAGTTTCCGGTCTAACTATCGGCTTATTCTATCTTTTTCCAACAACCAGTTTAGCAAGCTGTTTGTAATATTCTATGGCAAAGACCATAATTCTTACTGGGGGAATCGGAAGTGGAAAGACTTGCGTTTCGGAAATTTTTTCTAATTTGGGGATTCGAGTAATAGACGCTGATCAAATTGCAAAAAATCTTACAGTTAAATCTAATGCGGTACGAGAAAAAATAAAATCTGTTTTTGGAAAACAGTTTTTTCTCGATGACGGATCACTAAATAGAAATAAGCTTAGGGCTAAAGTATTTTCTTGCATTAAATCAAAAACAAAGCTTGAAAAAATTTTACACCCAAAAATAGAAAAAATAATGGCGAACGAGAGTAGAAATTGCTCATCTCCATACCTAATTCAGGTTATTCCACTGTGGTTTGAATTAAATAAATTTTACCGTCCACACAACGTATGGAAAATCATAGTTGTAGATTGCCCAGCGGTCATCAGAATAGAAAGAGTATTATTGAGAAGTGATATTGATCGCAAGACTGTCCAGCAAATCATTAAAACTCAGGCACGCAGGAAAGATAGACTTGCAATTGCAGATATTGTTTTAAATAATAAAACTGATATTCAAAACTTGAAGAAGCAGATTTTAGAAATTCATAAATTTTTTATAAAGTCTATTGATGAATCATAGTATGATGTGGTGAACGAGACTTCAAAAGACCTCCTCAATAGATGCAGAGTATAACTTACGAATTTCCTTGCACCGAAAGAATGCGATCGATGTTGAGAATCGAAAATCTGGGTAATAGACTTCAAGAATTATCTAATCCAAATTTCCCAGAAGGTTTTCAATCGGCGATTAGAACGCTTTTTGAACTCTATGATTTATTAGGCAATAGAGCGGATATAAAAAATGAATTACTTCAAGAACTTGACCGTCAGAGGTTACAACTCATTAAATATTCGGGGCAACCTGGGGTCTCAGAGGAACAACTCACTGTTTTGGTTAAAGAAATTTCCCAGGCACATGCCTCCTTATCGGCAGTTCCAATTCGACTTGGACCACATGTGATGGAGCATGAATGGCTTGGGGTTTTGAGAGGTAGAATATCCGTAGCCGGAGGGACTTGTCAGTTTGATATTCCATCTTTTTACGCTTGGCAAAAAAGACCTACGCACGTTAAAGCTGCTAATATATCTGCTTGGCTAGCACCCCTAATTCCTCTTTTAGAGGCGATAGACTTAGCATTACGATTACTTAGGGAAGGTACAGAGCCTTTTCATCTTTTTGCTGAAAAGGGTCAATATGAATTTCCTTTGGAGGGTAGACAAGTGTTGCTTGTTAGAATCGCGATCGATTTACAACCGGAGCTTGTCGCGGAAACAAGTGCTAATAAACACCTGGTAGCCGTAAGATTCAGAGAGCTGGATAAACAATTACGACTGCAATCAACTGAGAAAAATGTTAAGTTCGCTCTATCGCTGTGTAATTTTTAACTTAGCTTCGATATTCTGCATTTATCTTAATATAGTCGTATGACAGATCACACGTCATATACTTTCCGCAGGCTTTTCCTCTACCCAAATCTATCGACAAATTGATTTCTTCGAGTGACATTAGATTTTTAGCCTTTATCTCTGAGTAATCTCTAGCCAAAAGTCCTGATTGAATCACTAGATAATCATTTATGCTCACATTAATCTTATTAAGGTCAAGCCCTTCTATTTCACTTGCACCAATTGCGGATAAAATTCTTCCTAAATTAGGATCACCAGCAAAGAATGCTGTTTTTACAAGTGGGGAATTCGAAACTGATTCACCAACCCTGCACGCTTCTTCGTAAGAAACAGCTCCCGAAATTTCAATTTTTATTAACTTTGTCGCACCTTCTCCGTCACTCACGATCAGCTCAGCTAGCTCCAACCCAATTTGCATGAAGTTTTTTTTGAAAATATTCCAATCTTTTTTCTCTGACAAACTACTCGAAGAAACCTTTATACCACTCATAGAATTTGAAATAGCAACAAAGGAGTCATTCGTAGACATATCCCCGTCAACACTTATCGAATTAAACGATACCTTAACGGTATCCTTTACGAGTAATTGCAAGTCTTGAAACGAAAGCTCAACATCTGTCAAAATAAAAGCTAGCATAGTAGCCATATTTGGGTGGATCATACCAGAGCCTTTCGCAATACCAAGAATGTTTACAATTCGACCACTCAAAACGATTTGCTTGGAAATAAACTTTGGAAACGAGTCAGTTGTCATTATCGCAGTAGCCAAATCTCTCCAACTAGCCGAGCGGTTTTTATTCCCTGCAAGATCGTCTATACTGAGCAGCATTTTTTCAACAGGTAACCTTTCAAGAATTACTCCAGTAGAAAATGGAAATACACTTTTTCTTTCAATGTTGAGAGCTGAAGCCACTGAATCGCTCACTCTTAAACAATCAATGAGCCCATCTTTACCAGTGCAGGCATTTGCACAACCGCTATTTATAATAAGTGCGAGCCGCGATGGTTTCGATAAATTTACTAAATTATCACGACATACGGTCACTGGTGCAGCAGGTAAAGAATTTGAAGTGAAAACACCAGCTAATCTGGACGGGCTGTAACAGTCTAATAAAGCCAAGTCGGGCCTACCATGTTTCTTTATTCCCACTGAAGTAACAGATACTGAAAAACCTTTTATTGAATCAATTTTTTTGGATAAATTTATCATATCCTGTTAACTGAGAGTCATTGAGTTAGTTTTCCATGGCAATGCTTATACTTTTTACCAGACTCACAGGGGCAAAGCTCATTGCGCCCAACCTTAGGAAGACTTCTTTTAAAAGGCATGCTTTGGACCTTTTCAAGTTGCCCATCAGAAGTCTCTGCATTTTCACCTTTACCATTTTGTAATCCTTCTGGATGGTTAAAATCGGAATGATCAAAACTCAATTTCATTTTTTCATTTTGTTTCATTCCCTCCGTGGCTTCAGACGAAACTTTCTGAGCTGATTCGACCTGAACGTTGAGAAGAATAGTAGTTACCTCATCTCTCACATTAGCTAAAAATCTTTCAAACAGGGCAAAAGCTTCTTTCTTATACTCTTGCTTTGGATCTTTTTGAGCATAGCCCCTTAAATGAATTCCCTGCCTTAAATGATCTAGTGCTGCCAAATGTTCCCGCCAACCAGAATCAATTGTCTGCAAAAGAATAGACTTTTCGAAAGATACAAACAAGCTTTTCCCGATAGTGGAAACTTTCTCATGATAAATTGAGGATACACTCTCAGTTATAAAGCTCACAACTCCAACATCGTCCAATTCCTCTTTGTCCTTTATAAAATCAGATACATCTATTGACAGAGAATACTTTTCCAACAAAATTTTTTCTAATTCAAGTACGTTCCACTGTTCCTCAACGCTCTCACGTGGAATATATTGCCTAACAATATTTTCAAGTGCTCCATCTCTCAAGCTATCGATCAGCTCCTCAGTGGCTTTTGACTCAAGAATTTCATTTCTTTGTGAATAGATTATTTTACGCTGTTCATTAGCAACATTATCAAATTCTAATAATTGTTTCCGAATATCAAAATTTCTACTTTCAACCTTTCTTTGCGCACTTTCAATTGACCTACTTACCATCCCGGCCTCTATGGGCTCTCCACGAGGTACTCCCAGCCGATCCATGATAGATTTCATTTTTTCACCAGCAAAGATTCTTAACAAAGGATCGTCCATTGCCAAATAAAAACGGGACGAGCCTGGATCCCCTTGTCGGCCAGCTCTGCCTCGCAGTTGATTATCAATTCTTCTAGACTCATGCCTCTCGGTACCAATAATGTGTAATCCACCAGATTCAAGGACTTTTTCATGCATGGATTTCCATTCACTTTCATTATTCTTGGCAGAATTTGCATGAGAGCTGCCCTCAATTGAATCACCATCAAGCTCTCTTTTTCCTCCTAAAACTATGTCTGTACCTCGACCAGCCATATTGGTTGCAATAGTTACCATTTTTGGTCGACCAGCTTGGGCAACTATTTCAGCTTCTCTCTCATGTTGCTTTGCGTTCAATATCTGATGCGAAATCTTTTTCTGTTCCAGATATTTGGAAAGCTTTTCGGAGTTTTCAATCGATGTAGTGCCAACAAGTACAGGCTGTCCGTTTTTGTTACGCTCAACGATATCTCTTACAACCGCCTCATACTTTTCTTCTACGGTTCTAAAAATTTGGTCTTGATTGTCAATCCTAATCATTGGCTTGTGTGTAGGTATTATGACTGTCTCTAAATCGTAAATCTGTTGGAATTCGTATGCTTCAGTATCAGCCGTACCAGTCATTCCAGAAAGTTTCTCGTACATCCTAAAATAATTTTGGAACGTTATAGATGCTAGAGTCTGGTTCTCAGGCTCAATTGGAACCTTTTCCTTTGCCTCAACAGCTTGATGTAAACCATCAGACCAACGTCTACCTGGCATTAATCTGCCTGTGAATTCGTCAACAATAACCACACCTTGTTTCTGCACAACATAATGTTGATCTTTTTCAAATAGCACATGAGCTCTCAATGCAGCCAAAAGATGATGCAATAAACTTATATTATGAGTTTCGTATAAGCTATCTCCTGATTTCAACAAACCTTTATCAAGCAGAATTTTCTCTGAATTTTCAAACCCGCTATCTGACAGACTAATTTGCCTAGCTTTTTCATCAACAAAGAAATCTCCCTCAGATTCCTCAGATGACTGCCGACATAATTTGCCCGGAACATCATCTAAATCTTCATATAAATTTACTTGGTCCTCAGATCGACCAGATATTATCAAAGGTGTTCGAGCTTCATCTACCAAAATAGAGTCGACTTCATCGACTATGGCAAAGAATAATTTTCGCTGTACTCTTTCCTCGATCTCTGTAGCCATGTTATCCCGCAAATAATCAAAGCCAAACTCATTATTGGTGCCGTAAGTGATGTTTGCCTGATATGCAGCTTTTTTTTCTTCATGACTCATCCCTGAGGTTGTCACTCCAACCTTCAAACCAAGGAAAGTAAATATTGCACCCATCCAGTCTGCATCTCTCTTAGCCAGATAATCATTTACAGTAACGATATGCACACTCTGTCCGCTTAACGCCGCCAGGTAGGCGGGCAAGGTAGCAACTAGAGTTTTACCTTCCCCTGTTCTCATTTCTGCTATTTTTCCGTCAAAAAGTGCCATGCCCCCGACTAATTGCACATCAAAATGCCTCATATTGAGGGTTCTTTTGGCAGCTTCTCGACATACTGCGAAAGCTTCAATCATCAAATCATCTAATGAAGTTCCCTCTGCATACCTATTAACAAATTCATTTGTTTTATCTCGCAAATTGACATCATCTAAATTTTTCAACGCTTCCTCGAGTCCGCTAATTTTCGATACTCTCGACATATATTTTCTTAACAGTCGATCATTTCTACTGCCAAAAACGATTTTTAATAATTTTGATAACATATGCTAAATGAAAAATAAAAAATCTAAATTCTTTAAAACAATCCCAGAAGTTCTTAAGTCTGACACTTCAGACAGTTTGAAACAGATAAGGTCAGTGTCCATCGAAAATCAGTATTGGTCAAATATATTTAAACAAGCGTTTGATGAGATGCCTCACGACTTTACTGAACTTAACAAATCGATCCTTCGGATAAGCAAATTAAAAAGTAATATGAGTATAGCAAATGATTTGACCGAAGGGATTAGTTTAAATGTTCGGCTAAGCTCTAATGGGGCTCTGACAAGGTTTAAATTGGTAACCCCTAAACTTATCAACATACTTAATGGAAAAGGGCTTAATGTTGCACTAATAACGTCGTCGCTTGGCGTTCAAAAGTAAGCTTCTTTCTTTATTACTCCCAAGACCATTGTCTTGACCAAGCGTTCGGAGCTTCCCGTAAACTTGAGAAGCTACGGGTACGCCATAGAGCCGAATTCGAAAGAAGAGTCCTTACCAATTTATTATTTAGAGCATGTCCAGATTTATAAGCTGAATAATACCCTAAAATAGGTCCTCCAATTAAATATAGATCGCCAATCGCATCGAGAGCTTTATGCATTACTAGCTCATTAGGTAACCGCAAACCTTCCTTGTTCAATATTTTAGACTTATCCATTACGATAGCGTTATCTAAACCCCCACCTAAAGCCAAATTTTTTTGTCGAAGCATATCAACATCTGTAATAAAACCAAAAGTTCTGGCCCTTGCAATCTCCTCCGAGAAAATCATACTCTCAAAGTCAATAAGCGCTCTTTTATTTTTTTTATCCAAGAGAGGATGTGGAAAGTCTACAATAAAATCAAGTTTAAAACCAAAAAAAGGATCGACCCGCGCCCATTTGTCATCTTCAGATACGGTTACTGGTTCTAAAACCTCGAAAAATTTCTTTGAATTAGATTGTTCTTTAAAACCAGCTGTCTTTAATAAATAAACAAACGTAGCAGAACTTCCATCCATTATCGGAACTTCTGGCCCGTCTAATTCTACTAAAATATTATCTATCCCTAACCCTGACAAGGCCGCCACAAAATGTTCTACCGTTGACACATTAACTCCCTTCTCAGAAATGGTTGAGGCCAAATTTGTACTCACAACCTCCGCATTCTTTACTTTTACGTCTTGACGAGGTTCCAAATCTACCCTGCGAAAGACAACGCCCTGATCAACACCCGCTGGAAGCAAACGTAATTTAACAAGCTTTCCGCTATGAAGCCCTATCCCTGAGGCTTCAACTTTCCTCTGAATTGTTCTCTGTCTTAACAAAAAATATTCCTAAAAAATATACATAAAATAAATCAGTCAGCTTGTTTTCTCAGAAATGCGGGGATATCTAAGGGATCAACTCCACTCTCCTCTAAAGCTTTAACTTTAGCAGCAGCATCGCCATTTTCTCTCCAAATGGCAGGGACATCTAAATCAGAATATTCGTTTATACCTTTCTCCTTCATTGATAATTCATGGGAAAAATCCTCGTCGTCTCCCACCTCACTGTGATCTTGTAACTGTTCGCCCTCTCCCACCAAATCGTCAGTGCCAGTCTTAGCTTGAACAGAAAACATTGGTTTAACAGAATGCAATCCTTTTTGGGGATCTCTGTCTAAACCCGTTGCTACCACAGTCACTCTAAGCTCATCTCCCAAAGATTCATCAATAACTGTTCCAAAAATTACGAAAGCATTTTCAGCTGCATAAGATCGAATTGACTCCATCGCTGTCTTTGTCTCACTCAGCTTCAAAGAACTGCTGGCTGATATATTAACCAAAATTCCCCTAGCTCCTGATAAATCAACTCCCTCGAGCAACGGACTTTTAACAGCCTGTTCTGCTGCAACCCTAGCCCTGTCAGTACCATTCGCAGTAGAAGTTCCCATCATCGCTTTTCCTTGTTCACTCATGACTGTTTTCACATCTTCAAAATCAACGTTAACCATTCCCTCAATGTTGATGATTTCTGCTATTCCAGCGACGGCGTTATACAAAACATTATCCGCTGCAGCGAATGCATCCATCTGAGTAATATCATCGCCCAGGACTTCCTCAAGCTTCTCATTAAGAATCACAATTAAAGAATCCACTGTTTGCTCTAAACAAGAAACTCCATCCTCAGCAATTGAAGTCCTCCTTCTACCTTCAAAAGAAAAAGGTTTCGTAACCACTGCAACTGTTAAAGCACCAATTTCCTTGGCTATTTCAGCTACTACTGGAGCTGCTCCAGTTCCAGTTCCTCCTCCCATACCAGCCGTGATAAAAACCATGTGGGACCCTGCAAGCGCTTCCTTTATTCTGTCCCGTTCTTTATCAGCAGATTCTTTACCTTTTTCTGGTTTTGCCCCGGCACCAAGACCTGATTCCCCCAGTTGAAGTTTTAAATCCGCAGGAGACTTTCTCAAGGCCTGAGCATCAGTGTTAGCACAAATAAAGTCAACGCCCTTGACCCCCCGCTGAATCATCTGGGCCACTGCATTTCCTCCGGCACCACCAACGCCTATAACCTTAATTACAGTTCCAGAACATTGTGCTTCCAACATTTCAAATGACATTTTAAGGCCTCCTAATCACATTTAAAAATTACCCAAAAACCAAGACTTCATTCTCCTCAAAACAACTTTAGGATCAGATAAAAAATCAATAAAACTCCCAACCGGCTCAATTGAGTTGTTAGCCTCTTTATTTTGATTGCTTGCCTCAAATAATAATCCCATAGCTGTAGAATATCGGGGATTACAGACTATATCCATTAAATTTCCGTCATACGTGGGAGTGGCTACTCTCACTTGTCTAAAAAAAACATCTTCACCTAATTCAACCATTCCCTCAATTAAAGAAGATCCCCCCGTAAGAACAATTCCAGAGGAAACAACCTCATCAAACCCGCTATCTCGGGCTACCTGATTGACCAAAGAAAATAGCTCTTCCACCCTTGGCTCTATAACGGCTGCTAAAGCCTGACGAGAGAGAGATCGAGAGGGCCTGTGGTTACCTAAACCCGGGACCTCAATAGAGTCTCGTTTAGTCACCAAGCTTTGTTTGCAAATTCCGTACATAAGCTTTATTTCCTCTGCATCACTAGTGGGAGTTCGAAGTGCCATAGCAATATCACTTGTAATTTGATTTCCGGCAATTGGAATGACAGCTGTGTGTCTTATTGCTCCACCAGAAAAGATTGCTATGTCAGTCGTTCCTCCACCAATATCTATCAAAACAGTACCTAAGGCTTTTTCATCATCTGTCAGAATTGAGTTGCTCGACGCTAGCGGTTGAAGAACTAATTCTTTGACTTCGATCCCACACCTTTTCACACATTTTATGATATTTTGAGCAGCACTTACTGAACCAGTTACGATATGAGCCCTCACCTCTAACCTAACTCCACTCATTCCGATTGGATGCTTAATATCCTCTTGACCATCAATTATGTATTCTTGAGGAATTACATGGATCAGTTGCTGGTCAGACGGAATATTTATGGCAGTCGCTGTTTCCACAACTCTGTCAATATCCGCTTGCGATACTTCCTGATCTCTGATGGCTACCATCCCGGTCGAATTAAAGCTTCTAATGTGACTACCGGCAATACCAGTCCAAACAGAGTCAATCTTACAATCTGCCATCAGTTCAGCTTCCTCAACCGCCCTTTTTATAGAGTCAACAGTAGCATCGATATTTACCACAACCCCTCTTTTTAGCCCAAGAGAATCTGCCTGTCCTATCCCTATAATCTCCAGATCCTTATATGAGGAACCTCTAGCCACCATAGCAACGATCTTAGATGTGCCAATATCGAGTCCTACAAAATAATCTCTTTCCTTTCTGTTCATACCAAGTCCTCTTGCAATAAAACGTTATGAAAACAATTATTAGGTTTCTTGGCTGCATCTAAGTTTGAATCATCATTATTTCTTGAGGATTTTTCTTTTTTTACCTTAAAAGCAAAGCCTTTAGCATATCTTAGATCCACTAAATTTATGTGTTTTGAAGTGCCGTTATGCATATTTCTTTTTTTTAACCACTCTAAAGACGAAAGGAAGTTATCCATACGACTCGAAGCTGAACTAACTATTTTATCCCCTCCTAACTTAATAACAGTTCGGTCCAAGGTCTCTGCTTCCCATGTATATAACTCAGACAAACTTAATCTTGATAAACTTAATCCATAATCTACTAACTTCTTGTTAAGCTCATTAGCCCTATTCAAAACTCGTTTTTGTGTTCCATTAGGGCCACTAAGTGAAACTAAAGCACAGCCTAAACTCCTCTGTATATTTTCTTTACCAGTATCTGTAAAATCTAAAATCCTTCCAGTTGCTGATATGTACTTCTTTGAATTCCACGTTGCGATTACTTGATGTTCTTCAATTATAATTAAGATCTTATTAGGCCAGATTCTTCTTATTACCAAACGATCAATCCATTGGTTTGAAGATATCGAGTCAAACAAAATTTTTAGCTCCGTGGTTAATGCAGTTCCGTTTAGTGACTGTAAAACTGCATTTTTCACTTCTTCGGGACTGACATTAGACTTTCCAACGCTGCGTACATCAACGATTACCGATTTAAGCGCAAAAAATCGTTGGGAAAAAATCCAATTTGAAATAAAACCCAGCGCATAAAAAATTGCTACTGTAACGCAAATAGCTGAGATGATGTCTAAGGATCTTGAAGAATGCCAAATTTCTTTTATCAGACTTTTAAACATATTCGTTAAAATCCTCCTTTGTTTATTAATGATGCTTTTTTTAATATTCTCAGAACTAAATCATCAAAAGATAAACCAAAATTTTTTGCAGCCATTGGAACAAGAGAATGACTGGTCATTCCAGGTATTGTATTAACTTCTAAGAGAAAAGGTTCTTGCCCTTCTCTCCAGATAAAATCAACTCTTCCCCAATGCCTACAATCTAGACAGGAAAAAGCCTCAATAGCCATTTTTTTTATTGTATTCTCGACATCTTTCGGAATTAAAGCTGGACATGAATATTTGGTTTCGTTGCTGAAATATTTATTATGATAATCATAGTTACCGTTAGGAGCTTTAATCTCTACTATGGGCAAAGCAGTCAACTCATTCGTATCGCCCAACTCCAGCAAAGCACAAGTGAGTTCACGACCCTGTATGAAACGCTCTATGAGAATAACTGAACCAAAATCATAGGTTTGCTGAACAACTTTTTCTAGTTCAGTTACTGCATTTACTTTAGTAACACCCAGGGAAGAACCCTCCGCATTAGGCTTAACTATGACTGGGAAATCCAAATCAGTGATGTCTAAAGTATCCCCTTTTTTTAGTGCTACATAGTTCGGCGTATTTAATTTATTAGCATTCCAAATTTTTTTTGTTTTTATTTTATCCATAGCTAATGCTGACGCACCAAGCCCCGATCCAGTGTAGGGGAGTTGAATAAACTCAAGAAGTCCTTGAACAAAACCATCTTCACCGAATGATCCATGTAACACATTGAACGCAGCACTCAAGCTGGAATTCTTTAAACTTAATAAGGGCCTTTCTTTAGGGTCAAACGGAATTGCACGGACACCACTTCTTAAAAGGGAAGATAATATCTCCCCCCCTGAATTTAGTGATATTTCTCTTTCTTTTGAGAATCCCCCCATAAGAACAACTACCTCTCCATTTAATGCCATGTTTGTATACCCTTCTCGGCATTACAAAGCTTAAGGATCAGTTTCGGTAAAATACTTATCGATCCAGCTCCCATGATCAATAAAATATCATTATTTTTCAACAGCGGAAAAAACATATCCAAAGCCATATCTGGGCCAGAAGCGCTGTGTAACTCAATACGCCCGGAAGATTTTAAAGTTTTTGTTAGAGCTTTAGAGTTGGCTCCTTTTACTTCTTTTTCGCCAGCAGAGTAAACGTCCAATAGCACCAGTAAATCAGCTTTTTCAAGTGATTTAATAAATTTCTCATACAAATTTTTAACCCTTGAAAACCGATGGGGTTGGAATATTAAAAAAACTCTCCTATTTGGAAAGGCCTGTCTACAAGCATCTACTGTCACTTCTATTTCACTCGGATGGTGCCCATAATCATCAATCAAACTAAACTTTTTACCAAGTGGGGAAATTAGATTTCCAAAAGATTGAAATCTCCGTTCTACTCCTTTGAACCGTTGCAATGTATTAACAATAACCTTGTCCTTTATATTAAGTTCTCGAGCTACAGCAAGTGCTAGTAAAGAATTTATAACGTTATGTTTTCCAGGAAGAGCAATTTTTACTTTTAGATCACTAAAGTCATTTTGTTTAACCAAAAACGATGTAGTTAAGTCTTTTACTTTTATATTTAAAGCTTGAATATTTACATGATTTGAAAATCCTACAGTGATGACTGTCCTATTAAATAAAGGAAGTATTTGTTTAAGTTCTGGGTTGTCACCAAAGACAATGGCAGTACCATAAAAAGGAAGATTATGTACAAAAGAAATGAATGCTTTTTTCAGTTCACTTAATTGACCCTTATAAAAATTTAAATGATCAGAATCTATATTTGTAATAACTTGAATTACAGGAAATAATTTTAAAAAAGATCCATCTGACTCATCCGCCTCCGCAACAAGGAAATCCCCACTCCCTAGCCTTGCACCAACGCCAACACCACTCAATCTGCCTCCCAAAACATAGGTAGGATCTAAACCTGCCGAACCCATAATACTGGATATCAAACTGGTGGTAGTAGTCTTACCATGACTACCAGCAACCGCTATGCCTTTTTTAAATCGCATTAATTCACTCAGCATTAATGCACGGGGTACGATTGGAATTTTTAGTTTTGTAGCAGCCAAAACTTCCGGATTGTTGTTTTTTATCGCACTAGACGTAACACAAACATCAGCTCCAATGACATTGTTAGAAGAATGCCCTAGAAAAATTTTTGCTCCGAGTTGAGATAATCTTTTTGTAGCAATAGAGTCCTCAATATCCGAACCTTGAATTTCAAATCCTTGATTCAACAAAACTTCAGCAATTCCAGACATTCCAGACCCTCCAATTCCAACAAAATGTAAGCTTCTTATCTTATTTTTCAACTAACGTCCTTTCGTAGAAGCAAAAAAATGTTGTCAATAATCTCTTTAGCAGAGGATGAGTTTTCCTTACTTCTTGCTTTTATACTCATCTCTAATAATTTTCGTCGATCTAAACCTCCTAATGTTTCACTCAAATTTTTAAAAAGATTTTCGTTCTGTTGAATCAAAAAAGCACCACCAATACTGCTAAAAACCTTCGCATTTTCTAATTGATGATCATCTATGGCTCCCGGCAAAGGTATCAGAATAGAGGCGACTCCAACAGTCGAAATTTCGCTCAATACTCCCGCACCAGAACGTGAAATTATGAGATCTGCCCATAAATAAGCAGATAAAATGTCGTCGATAAAGTCAATTACTTCAGTACTAACATTTAATTTTTTATACTTTGATTTAACAGAATCAACATCATTCCTTCCAGATTGGTGTTTGATTATAAACTTCAAGCCATTACTATCTATTATTTGACCAATACACTCAGGTATGGATTCATTCAACGCTGTGGCTCCTTGGCTTCCTCCTAAAACTAGAAGTCTTATTGGACCAAATCTGTTTTTCAATCTTATTTTCGGGTGAGCCAGAGATTTAAAACTAGATCTTATTGGATTCCCAAAAACTTGGTGCATTTTGGGGGCAAACCTAGTTTGCGGATAATTCAAGAAAGTTAAGTTTGTTATTTTGCTCAATACTCTATTAGCAGTGCCCATCACTGCATTTTGTTCATGGATACAAAACGGAACGCCCAATACCCTAGCAGAGATTCCAATTGGTACTGTTATATATCCCCCACAACAAATTATAAAGTCAGGCTTTAATCGCAACAATAAAAATAGAGCCTCTATAATTGCTCTAATTAATTTAATGGGCATAAAAAAAAGTTGCGTTAGGCCCTTTCCTCTTACGCCCTGAAAATTTAAAAAAAATAATGGTATGTTCTTTTCCGTCACTAATTTTTTTTCTAAGCCCCTTCTAGTTCCAACCCAAGACGTAGAAATATTTCTAGAAATTAAAATTTCAGCTAGCGATAATCCTGGAAAAATATGGCCTCCAGTACCACCCGCAGCGATTAATATCATAAACTTATGGTTTTCCATTTTCTTTTAATACTGAAGGAATTATCAAATCCAAAACTTTTAACCTTATTTTCAATATCAATTCGTAAAAGAATACCAACAGCTATACAAACTACTAGCATCGAGCTCCCACCGTAACTTATGAACGGCAAAGTCAAACCTTTGGTTGGTAATAACCCAGTATTGACTCCAGCGTGGATCAACGCTTGCATAGCTATTAACACCCCAATACCTTGAGCCAAAAGGCCAGAAAACAAATTTTCATTTGCCATCGCTGAGCGCCCTATTTCAATGGATTTGTACAGAAAATAACAAAAGGTTAGCAAAATGAATGAAATACCGAAAAAGCCCAACTCTTCTCCAATAACTGAGAAAATAAAATCGGTATGTGGAAGTGGTAGATGTCCTAATTTTGCTTGACCAACGCCCAGACCAGTGCCCAAAATACCACCATTTCCAAATGCCACTAGTGCATTACATAACTGGTACCCTGCATTCTGACTATGTTCTATCGCACATGGATCCCAATATGAAAGCAGCCTTTTTAACCTCCAGGGAGTGATATAGATTATGAAAAGAGAAAAAGTAACCAGAAAACCAGTAACAAAAGCTAAAATTTTCAGACTCATTCCGCCCAAAAAAAGAATTATTACAGCTGAAAAAGTAATTACCATTGTTGAACCCAGATCAGGCTGATACAACAAAAACGTTACAATTACCGCCATCAGCAAACCGATCGGTAATATACCTTGTAGTAAAGCATCATGAATTCTATCCCTTCTTCTAACGGCATAAGCAGAAACAAAAATAAGAACAAAAAGCTTCATCAATTCAGAGGGCTGGAAACTCATTAAACCTACTGGTATAGACCTGACTGCCCCGTCAACAACAACTTCGTCTCCTCCAGAAACTTTTCTCAGAACCACAATAAATAACAAAAATATACCAAGTCCAAAAAGAACACCGGAGGTTTTTTCCAAAAAATCTGTTGGGATGAATAAAAAAAGTAAAAGGGCGAGTAAACCTATGATTACATGTAAAGAGTGAGTTCCTATCTGATACCAGAAAACATGCTCAGTAGCATTACTTGGAAGCGGAAGCTTAGCAGAATAAACCATCACAACTCCAACTAATAATAAAATAAAAATCATAAGCACTAAATTTTTATCAACCATCTTTAAATCTAGAATAGTGTTTTTTTTAGGCATGTTTACCTTCTTCGAATAAAACTTTTATCGCTTTACGAAACTCTTGCGCTCGATGAACATAATTTTTAAACATATCAGTACTCGAGCATGCTGGCGAAAATAAAATAGTGAGTTTTTGTTCAGAAAATTTCACCATTTTTTTCCTCAACTCTATCATCAAGTCATTCAAATCATTAACAGTCTGTATTGAGAGGTTTTTCTCTGAAAAGGCGTCAAAAATTAATTTTTTATCTTTGCCAAAAACAAACGATATAATATTTCTTTCTTCAATAGAATTTGTTAATTCACCGAGACACTGTCCTTTTAAATCTCCACCTAAAACTAAAATTATCGGATCGTTAAATGAATTTAATGCTGCCACTGTTGCAGAGGTGTTTGTTGCCTTACTATCGTCAATGATGTTTAATAAATCTGAGGAATAAACGTTTTCTAGCCGGTGAGAAAGAGTTTTAAATTTTAATACCGCTTTAGAAAACTTTTTATAATTGTCATTAACAGCATAAGTCAAAGAAAATGAAAAAAGTATATTCACAAAATTATGTTCTCCAGCTAACTCAATCTCAGAAAGATTAATAAATGAATTTTTTACATTATTTTCATTTTTAAAAAAAAACTTTCCTTCGTGATCGTGAGAAATACCAAAAATTGTTTTGCTATCATTAGTTAGTTTAGAGAACGTAATTCTGCTATTAAACAATATTTTATCCTCAGGAATAAATCTTTTAGAAATATTTTTTTTCAAAGGCTGATCATCTTCAAAAATTATTGGTACTGCGGTAGGTTTAGGTATACCAAAAACTTTTAGTTTTGATTCTAAATAATTGCTCTTTGTTTTATGCCAATCTAAGTGATCCTCAGATACGTTCAGAATACAAGCTATATCTGGAGAGAATTTATTCGTGAGAGCAAGTTGAAAGCTTGATAACTCTAGAACCCACACATCTGGGAAGCAATTTTTTTTTGCTCTTTCAAATAAAGCCTCCAACAAGGATGGTCCTACATTTCCAGCCATCTGAGCATCTAGCCCAATCTCTGAAATCTGATCCTTAACTAAATTCACAACAGATGTTTTACCATTAGTTCCAGTCACAGCAATGATTTTATTTTTTTCGCTCTTAGAACCATCACGTAATTGATTTATCTCAAAATCAAATAAATCGATTTCTGTCACAGCAAGGATATTATTCTTTGTTTTATTTATGATGTTTTTAAGCCCAGAATTATCGAATGGGCTCAACCCCGGACTGGTAACAATCAAGTCTACATTGGAATGGTGTATATCTAAGCTTCTGAAATTAACACCAGTTTCAATAGATAATTCAGCACTTTGTTCTAGAGGGATGTCGAGTGATCTACTATCTGTTAATGTTACTTTACAACCCCTATATAACAACCAACGGGTGCAAGCGAGTCCTGAAATTCCAGCACCTAAAACTAATGCATTGGCATTAAAGCTAGCTCTCTGAATATCTAAAAGACTTTTCACTAAATTTACCTTATCTTCAATGTTGCTAATCCTACCAATACCAACATCATAGTAATGATCCAGAAGCGAACAACAACTTGAGTTTCTTTCCAGCCACTTTCTTCAAAGTGATGATGTAACGGAGCCATTTTCAATATTCTTCTACCAATACCAAATCGTAATTTTGTATACTTAAAATAGCTAACTTGTAACATCACAGAGAGTGTTTCAATTACAAAAACACCACCCATAATAAATAGTACAAACTCTTGTCGAACAACAATGGCTACTACTCCAATAGCCCCACCAAGCGCCAAGGCGCCAACATCTCCCATAAAAACTTGAGCTGGGTAAGCGTTAAACCACAGAAAGGCAAGTCCCGATCCTACGACCGCAGCGCAAAATACAGCTAGTTCTCCTGCACCTGGCACATAAGGTACTAATAAATACTTCGAGAAAACAACATTACCTGCTACGTAAGCGAAGACTCCCAAGGCTCCGGCTACCAGAACAGTTGGCATAATTGCCAACCCGTCTAACCCATCAGTCAAATTAACTGCATTGCTTGAACCCACTACCACCAAATATGAAAAGAAGATGAATCCGATTATCCCCAATTCAAAAGACAAATCTTTAAAGAAGGGAACTATTAAATTAGCTTGTATCGGCAGATTTTTAAAATCAAATACTAACCAACTTTTGAATAATTCCCACGCCTCACTATTATTAATTACAGAAACTGAAATAGCTAAATATACAGCTGCTAAGAAACCAATTAAGGACTGCCAAAAAAACTTCCATCGCGCTGAAAGCCCTTTCGAATTTTTTAATGTTACCTTTTTGTAGTCATCATAAAATCCTACAAACCCGAGAGCCAATGTAACAAGTAAAGTAACCCAAATAAAACGGTTTGTTAAATCGGCCCATAGGATGGTTGTAACAGCCAAAGAGACCAAGATCAGCGAACCTCCCATAGTTGGAGTACCCTCTTTTAAAAGGTGCGACTGCGGGCCATCGTTTCTAACAGACTGCTCTAAATTTAGACTTGCTAACTTTTTAATCATGAATGGACCAAGTAGTAAACCTATGGACAAAGATGTCAAAGTAGCAAGAACAGCTCTTAAAGTAATATAGTTAAAGACTGCCAGTGACGAGATGGACTCGCTTAGGATTCCAAACAAATTTAATAACATTTTGTATCCTCAAAAGAGACTAACTCAGCCACGATCCTTTCCAAGGCCATAAACCTTGACCCCTTTATCCAGATAGTCGGACGAACGGATTGATTTATACTATTCTCGTATATCCAAGATTCAATATTTTTTTTAAGGGATTCGAGAGACGTGCATAATATTCCGATACCTAAACTTTCGTGTGCTAGTGAAAAGTGTTCTCCAAAAATAAAAACCTTATCCAAATTTTCCACTGCCAATTCTAAAATTTCTATATGAATTGATTTGGAGTCTTTTCCAAGCTCTCCCATATCTCCTAAAACTATTCCACGCGTACCTACAAACTTTTTAAGAGCAAAAATAGCAGCTTGCACCGAGTCGGGATTTGCGTTGTATGTATCATCAATCAACAAACTACCATTTTTTAAGATATATTGATTTCCTCTTCCAGATACTGGTTTGAATTCCTCCAAAGATTTCATTAAGGATGTTCTAGGAATTTTCAGCGCATATCCGACCGCAATTACAGATAAAGCATTTTGAGCAAAGTGCTCACCGAAACCTTTAAGATTAATTTGAAACTCTTCACTGTTATTTATTTTGACACTTACTATTAATGGATTATGACTTTTAATTTTGCCTAATACCTTGTTGGTGGAATCAGCTTCAGCAATATTTGAACTGTCTGTACACAGTTCAAAGGTAATAACATTAGAACCTACCTCTTGTGCATAATCTCTCCAAATATGTTCATAACATTTATCCTCTGGAAAAATAGCATAACCATGTTGTTGTAGATTTAGAATAACAGATCCATTTTCTCTTGCACTTGCTTCTACTGAACCTAGATATTCTTGATGCTCTCTTTGAGCATTTGTGATTAGGACTATTTTCGGTTTTACTAATTTCGACAGCATTTTAACTTCGCCAAAATTATTCATTCCAATTTCGATCACGCTTTTTTTTGTCTTTGGTGTAATTCTAAGGAGGTTAAGGGGCACCCCAATATGATTGTTCTGATTTCCGTAAGTAGAGTGAACTTCTGATTGGCTAAATGTTTTTTCTAAAACAGAAGCTACCATCTCTTTGGACGTTGTCTTACCATTAGATCCTGTGATGGAAATAATTTCAGAAGAAATATTATTTCTATGATGTAAGGAAATATGATGCAACGCTGCAATAGTGTCTTTAACTTTAATTAAAAAAAAGTTCTCGTCGATTAATTGATCTAAATTTAACTTCAATTCTTCTCTATTTACGATAGCGCACACCGCACCATTACTTTTAGCCTCTTCCACAAAATCGTGTCCATTTAATTTTTCCCCCACTATTGCAACAAATATTTGAGAATTTTTTACATATCTACTATCGATCGATAGCCCACTAATATATTCAATTTTATTTAGGTCAGGATGTGAAAAAATTGACCCCTCAAAAAGGGAGCATAAACTTTTGAATGAAAGGTTAAATTCTGCAACAAATGTTTTCTGAACACTCATTTCTATATTTCCTGAGGCTTGTTATTAGGTTGGTAATTTTGTAGAGCTTTTTGTACTTCTTCTCTATCGCTGTAAGGTACTCTCTCTTTACCAATTATTTGGTAGTTTTCATGGCCTTTACCTGAAATTAAAATAATATCTTGGTAATTTGATTTTTCAATTGCCATTTTGATGGCTATCGCCCTATCAATAACCTCTACCCACTTCACTCTATTTCCAACTTCAATCCCACTAAAAATTTCACGATTAATATCACTGATTTTTTCTTCCCTTGGATTATCACTTGTAATGTAACCCTTCGATGCGATAGAAGAAGCTACGAGACCCATGGAGGACCTCTTCGTCTTATCTCTATTACCTCCACACCCAAAGACACAAATTAACTCCCCTTTTATCCCCCGCATTAATTTCTGCAGAGTTAATAATGTTTCCTTGAGTGCTTCGGGTGAGTGTGCGTAATCTATATAGACTGAAGGACAGTCCTTTTTCCTATGTAATTCTAACCTTCCATCTGGCATTTTAAAGTTAGTAAGTTTTTTTGCGCACTCAAATAATGTAACGCCCTTAACTTTTAAATATCCCGCTACCAAAGCAGCATTTCTTAAGTTATGATCTCCTAAAGTAGGAATTATAAAATTGTGCGATTTACAATTTTTGTCAGCTAGGCTAAATACACTACCCGCTGCAGTGCAAGACTGGCTATTCAATGAAATACAGTTTTTTCCTAACTTACCTGCATAATTAACCCCAACAGAGATAACATTAGAGGTTTTATAAATTTGGTCGTAAATTATTTTTTCTTGTTTTATATGATTTTGAGAAGTACTCTGTAACGGACAGATTACATTTTTAAGATTCGTGCTTGAAAAAAGTAAAGCTTTCGCCTTCGCTAAATTTAAAATACTTCCATGAAAATCTAGATGGTCATGTCCTAAGTTTGTAAAAACTGCACTTTCTATTTGACAACCAATAAGTCTCCCTTCAACTATTCCAATCGAAGATGCCTCTATAAAAATGTCCTTCACACCTTTTTTTTGGAAAAAATTTAATATTCTCTGAAGCGTAATTGCGCTTGGAGTAGTTAATCCAAAAGCAGACAATTTTTCAGCAACTATTGCGCCAGTCTTTTTTTTAAAAATACCAGCTCCTAAAGTTCCAATATATCCAGATATACCGCTTATGTTTGCAACTATATTTGCACAAGCATTGACGAAAGTAGTTTTTCCGTTGGTGCCAGTCACAGCTGTAATATTTAATTTCTTACTTGGATTTGAATAAAAAGCAGACGCTATTAAGCCGATCATATTTTTTAAGTCGGAAATAAAAAATAAATTCGAAAGAAAAATTTTATCTGATTTGATATTGCGTTGCCATACAGAAACTTCAGCTTTATATTTTTCATCTACGATTAACCCGACGGGGTTCTTAGGCTCACAAAAATTCAAGAGATCAGAAATTACAAAGTTTTTTCCGGGTAGCAAAACAAAGATATCGAATTCTTTCAAAGATTCAGTATTATCTGAAAGATTGGCAGTCGGAAAGCTGGCTCTTAGATACTCTCCTAGCTTAGTCATTGTGTTAGTTTGAGGGGGCGTCCAAAAATCTTTATTCTTATGATAAATTTTATTTAGCGCCATTGGCGTATTCACGGCTGTCTCTCCTCTGAATATTGAGCAGTTTTTGGAAATACTCTTTCATCGGGATCCGGTGACATTTGTAATCTCCTCAGAGCGCTTGTTACAATTTTGGAAAAAATTGGAGCAGCTACCTGTCCTCCATGTTTAGTACCCTTTGGCTCATCAACCATTATTGCAACTATTAGTCTTGGATTGTCACTCGGCGCAAAACCAACATAAGATGCAATATACCTATTTTGTGAATATGAACCCTTCTCCTGTTTTTTCGAGGTTCCTGTCTTTCCAGCGACTTGAAAACCTTTTACAGCTGCGCGATACCCAGTCCCAGATTTACTTGAAGCCTTCTCCAGCATAAATCTAACATCAGATACTACAGTAGGAGAAAAGACTTTGATGCTTTTTTCTTTGGACTGACTTTTTGAAATTCTCAACGGTAACAGTACACCGTTTCTTGCAAAAACAGTATAAGCACGAGCGAGCTGCACAAGTGAAACCGAAACGCCATAACCATAAGAAATCGTAGCTTGATTTATTTTCCCCCAACTTTGCCAGGGGGGCAACTTACCTCTGACAAGACCTCCAAATGGTAGGTCTGGTATTTTTCCGAAACCGAGGGAATTATAATACTCATACATAATGCTTGGTTCCATTTGTAATGCAACTCTTACAGTTCCTACATTGCTCGACTTTGCTAGCACCTCTGGAAGAGTGAGCATTCCAAAAGATTTAACATCTCGCAACGATTTTTCTCCAATTTTTAGATAACCAGGGGCTGTCTCTATCTTAGAAGCTGCTGTAACTAGCCCCTGATCTAATGCTGCAGCAATCGCAAACGGTTTAAAAGTTGATCCGGGCTCAAACTTATCAGTTATTGATCGATTTCTAACTTCATCAAGAGAAAGATTTCTTCTCTTTCTAGGATCGAATGCGGGTGAATTAACCATCGCTAAAATATCTCCTGTCCGAGAGTCGACTACTACGATAGATACCGCACTGGCTTTATGTGCCTCTCTCGCTACGCTAGCCTCTTTGTGTACCAATGTCTGCAATGCAGAATCTACGGTCAAGTGGACATTCTGGCCTGGTAATGGAGCTTTTAAAATTTTTTCATCATACGGACGATTATCTTTCTCCACAAATAGTAACTTCGACCCAAATTTCCCTCTCAATTCTTGTTCAAAAGCTCTTTCAATTCCCTCAATTCCCAGATCTTTATCATTTGTACAACCCAACAGCGTCGAGAAAGCTCTCCCAAATGGATAGTGTCTTTTATAAATTCGTTCAAATTCTACTCCCTCAATTTTTAATTTTTTTATTTGGTTTGCAGTGACCTCATTGATCCCACGGTGCAAATAAAAATAGCCATTAGTCTTGCCTGTTTTACGTTTTATTATTTCCGGAGAAATATCAACGTAACTGGCGAGGTCGTGTACTTTATCAGAAGTTAGATCGAATCTTTTCGGAACTATCCCAATCTTGTACTCCATTATACTCGAAGCTAATATTTCTCCGTTTCGATCAAAAATTTTTCCCCGAGGGGCGGGGATTTCTATGTATTCTGTGTAACGGATCTCTGCTCTTTTCTGCCAGTGCTCTGCATTTATAAACTGCAGATAGAAGACCCTAACGACCACTGTAAAGAAAGCAAGTAAAAAAGAAACTAGTACTAATTTTGACCTCCAGGAAGTGTTTTTCCATATTTCAAGATCAGACAAGGTGCTTCTCTTGACTAGTCCTCTACCTTTGAGATTCATGACTCTTTTTATCCTCTTTCCTTTGATTGAAGTAGATAATTTTGTCTACATCAATTTCGCTCATTCCTAAACTGTTTCTCGCAATTACGGATATTCTCTCGCGGTCTCTCAACTTACTCAAAATAAGCTCGTAATTTGCAAGTTGAATTTGTATTTGATGGTGCTCTCGTAAAATTCGCTGAGTCTCTGCTGAGATGACTCGCTCATTGTGCCGTGATTGCACGAGAGAAAGCGCCGAAAAAACAATGGCTAGTAAGAGACAGACTATTTTCATTTTACTTTTACATATAAATTCATTTGCTATCTACATTTTCTGAAATGACCTCTGCGACTCTTAAAATAGCGCTCCTGGATCTTTTATTTCTATCAATTTCTGTTCCAGAGGGCTTTATCTTTTTTAGGGGCTTTAAATAAATTTTCGGTTTCATGTTGTCACTATCCATACTCGCTAAAAAAGCAAACTGATTGGAAGTCATGCCATCGCTTCTGGATACGAAGGTTTTATTTTTCCGCAGGGAAGATTTCACCAACCTATCTTCGAGGGAATGGAAACTGATTATGACAATACGACTCCCTAACACTAAGATGAGTGGTAATTTTTCTAGTATCTCACTTAATTGATCCAACTCATTGTTCAAATAAATCCGAAAAGCCTGAAAAGACTTTGTAGCCGGATGAATTCCTTTTTTTTCCTAATTCTACTTCTCGAATAAACATCATCAATTAACTTTGCTAGCTCCAGAGTGCTGCTTAACATTTTTTCTTTATTCGAAAGCAAACAAATATCTCTCTTTAAACAAATCTCCGATGCAATTGAAGAAGCAAGCCTTTCTTCCCCGTATTCTTTTAATACTATTTTTATTTCATTTTTGTCTGCTTTTAAGAGCCATTCTCTGAGACTTATTCCCTCGGAAGGGTTCATCCTCATATCTAGTGGCCCATTTTTCAGAAAAGAAAATCCCCGTTGTCCGTTATCCAACTGAGGGCTGGAAACACCCAAATCAAAAAGAATCCCATTAACTTTATTCAACCCAATATTTTCGAGAATCTGAGGTATATCTGAAAAATTTGATTGAAAAAAATGGAATCTTGTATCATCAATCGATGATGCATCCTCTGCAGCCTCTGGGTCTTTATCTATAGCAATTAATTTACCTTTAGGACCTAGTTTACTTAGAATTGCTTTTGAATGTCCTCCTCTTCCGTAGGTGGCATCAATATACACCCCATCTGTAGCTATTTGTAGCTCATCAATTGCTTCCTTAAGTAGAACTGAAGAATGTGAGGACATCGAATATTACCTTTTCTGATTCTCGAAATTCAACCTCATTGAAGCTTTGTGATTCTGCAATCTAGAAGCATCCCAAATTTCTAAATTTGCTCCAACTCCTAATAAAAGTACATCTTTTCTAATTTCGGCGCCTTGTCTAAGGACAGGGCTTATAAGTACTCGGCCTGATTTATCTAACTCGGGCGTGTCACTTAAACCTATCCAAAATCTCTTGTCTTCTTCAGTTCCATTTTGAGCTAAATAGTCAACTTTCTTTTTCCACTCAAAAAATGACATTAATAAAAGACAGCCAAAATGACTCTCTACTAAAGCTAGCTCATTCGATTCTTTGCTGACAAGATTTTCTCTATAGCGAACGGGTACCGTCATTCTCCCTTTCGGATCAAGACTCAAGGAAGAAATTCCAGAAAACATTATCAAAACTCTGAAAATAATAAAATTAATTGGTTCATTGGACTAAACATTTTTTACTTTATGCACATTTTGCCACAAATTCACACTTTAACCCACTGAACTCGCTAAAAACCGAGGTAGAAAACGCTAAATTTAAAGGTAAAATAGAATAATTAAAAAATTTAGTACTTAATTCCTTCAAATCATTGTTTTTAACTAAAATCGACAATTCCTTTTTTAATGTTTATAACGCTCTGAAATTTTCTTATGGACCCAAATCAAATTACTTTTCTTTTTGTTTTATTTCTATCTATTTCCTTTACTACTCAATTTTTTTTAGACTACAGACAATATAAGTATCTAATGAGAAACCTAGGTGTTATTCCAAAAAGATTTGCTTCAAAAATTACTCCAGAAATTCACCGTAAATCAATTTATTACACCACTGAAAAAGTTCGGCTGAGATTTGTTAAAAATATTGCCGAATACATATTTCTAATGATTCTTACCGTTGGAGGTTTGCTCAGTTTCATTACTTTACTCGCTGGAAATATTGCTAACGATTTTAATTTACCTGAAACAGTCTCTGGAGTACTTTTAGTGGGGGCTTTCTTATTTTTAAGCAGCCTTGTAGAAATCCCCTTTTCTGTCTACAAGCAATTCGTTGTAGAGAAAAAGTATGGTTTCAGCCGAATGACTTTTAAATTATTTGTGTCTGATACTCTTAAAAGTATGATTTTATTGGCTTTAATTGGTTCACTGATCATGTTCGTTGCGTTACTTTTGATATCTAATCGGGCTTATTTTGGTTCATTATGGTGGCTAGTTCTCTGGGCTTTCTTCACTTTCCTCTCAATCATTTTCATGGTGGCCTATCCTCTGTTAATTGCCCCTCTTTTTAATACATTTTCTCCCCTAAAAGAAGGAGAATTAAAAGAGAAGTTAACCAACCTTTTAGAAAGATGCGAGTTCAGTGCAGAGGGTCTTTTTTTAATGGACGGTAGCAAACGAAGTGCTCACGGCAACGCTTTTTTCGCTGGGTTTGGAAAAGCCAGGAGGATTGTTTTGTTTGACACGCTAGTTGAAAAACTTTCCATTAACGAAATTGAAGCTGTTCTAGCTCATGAACTAGGTCACTATAAATGCGGACACGTTCCGATTCGTATTTTTATCAGTATGATTACTAGCTTTTTATTTTTTATGTTTTTTGGACTTTTGATAGAAACTGAGTCTCTGTTCATAGGTCTTGGAGTTTCTGAGTATGTTTTAAGTGCAGGTAACCCTGGTCTAACTGATGCTGTTTTTTTTATTCTTTTCTTTTTTGTTTTGCCTACAATTTTATTTCCACTTCAACCCTTAAATTCGATAATTTCAAGGAAACACGAGTTTGAAGCAGACTCTTATGCAGCAAAACACTCTGATGCAAACGATCTTATTACGGCCTTAGTAAACCTATACCGAGATAATGCGTCCCCAGTTGTTACTGACAAGTGGTTTTCTTTGTTTTACGATAGCCATCCTGCTGCTGCGGTTAGGATCGATGCCTTGCAAAGTAAAATAAGCGAAGCGAGTCTATAGGCCGGATTCTGTCCAAATCTTTCGATTTTGTGCGACTATCCATCTCGACCTGTTATTACTAACAAGCTCTAGCCACCTACCCGCATGCCAGACCGGGCTGTCTTGCAGTAAACTAACCACTTGCATGCCTATTTGGTGTTGCTCCAGGTGGAGGTTGCCCGTTTCACTTCCATACAATTTTAATTTATCGTACTTCCTCGTCTCTGTGGCCCTATTCCTCGCCTTTAGTCAACTGACCTATAACGTCCGGCTGTTAGCCGTCACCCTTACCCGTGGAGTCCGGACCTTCCTCTACAAAAAGCAGCAGTCGCCCAACTCGCTTCGCCATCATATTTTAACCAAAAAAAAACAATTTCACCAGAAATGATTAAATATAAAACTTTTTAAAGAGTACAGTATCATACAGAACTATGAATCGAGCATATAAAAGATTTCTACCCAAAAAAGAGACTATTCTTAAGAATAGATTTGTAAAGTGGTTGGGCCCAGGTCTGTTGCACCCTCAACTATGGCGTTTTAGTCGAAAAGGAGTCGCACTTGGCGTTGGTATAGGAATTTTCTTCGGGTTCTTAATTCCTCTAGCACAAATTCCGGTATCCGCAATTTCAGCTACTGTTTTACGAGCTAATGTTCCTACTGCAATTGCTAGTACATTAATAACAAATCCAGTCACCTTCGCACCAATTTACGTTGTGGCGTATAAAATTGGTAACAATTTATTGGGCGAGCGTGTTAATCCTAGCTCACTTGATAAGGTTTCAAAAGGTATCACGCCTTTAGATTTACCAAACGAACAAGTTGAAACCAATGACGATATGGGGCTATTTAAAAACCTTCTGAGTGTCAGTAAACCTCTTGCTGTTGGTCTAGCTTTATTTGCCGTTGCTGGTAGCTTGACAACCTATTTTTCAATACTATTTTTTTGGTGGCTTTGGATAAAACTCAAAAGAAGAGCTAGAAAATTTAAATCAGTAAGAAGAAATGTTTGAGCTAACATGACCAATTAAGCTCTCTATTTTTTGCCACTGAAACTATTTTTTCTCCTTCTATAGTAATGATATCAGCATCATCTGACGGTATCCATTTTTTTCTTACTAACCTTATCTTATTTTTATTGGGACTTAACTTATAAAAACTCGGTCCATTAATACTTGCAAAACCCTCTAAATTTTCGAGTTTTCCTTCACTGTCAAAGACTTCCGTGTAAATATATAAGGAGTGCGGAGCAGAGTAGCAACCAGCACAACCACAATCAGATTCTTTTTCACTGACCAGATGAGGGGCGGAGTCTGTGCCAAGAAAAAATCTTGAATCTCCAGACGTTGCAGCTTGGACTAATGAAAGTCGATCAGATTCTTCCTTTAAAATGGGGGCACAGTATCTATGTGGTTTAATACTCCCCGCTAAAAGATCATTTCTATTAAAAATTAAATGCTGTGGTGTTATTGTCGCAGCAACATTATTTTTTTGTGATAAAACAAACTGAACTGCAGCCGCAGTTGAAATATGCTCAAAAACTATCTTGAGTTTCGGAAACCTTTTCAAAAGCTGCGTTAAAATACGGTCTATAAATACTGCTTCTCTATCAAAAACATCCACATCCGGGTCTACAACTTCACCGTGGATACATAAAACTATACCTAGCTCACTCATAAGCTCAAAAATATCATAGCTGCCAGACAAGTTCTTTAATCCAAACTCAGAGTTTGTAGTTGCTCCCGTCGGATAAAATTTTACCGCTAAGATCTCATTCGTACGTGAAATTTTCTTGATTTCCTCCTTGTGCAGAGACTCGGTCAAATAAATAGACATATAAGGCTCAAAACTATACAACGGACTACCAAAATGCTTATTACTTTTTTTCAGAGGCAGTCCAATTTTTTCTAGGGACAACAAAATTCTCTTCCTGTAGTTCAAGGCATCTAACACAGTTCTTACAGGTGGATTTAGGTTGGGCATTATCAATGCCCGTTTATAGAAGTTGGCGCTGTCGGCTATAACCGCATCTAGTAAACGACCATCCCTAACGTGTAAATGCCAATCATCAGGCTGCGTAATTTCAATCGAATTCATATACTAAAGTATCAAAAGTGCACGGAAATCATTCACGTTAGTCCTAGTTGGGCCTGTAGTTATAACTTGTCCCAAGGGTTCAAAAACACCCAAGGCATCATTATTATCTAAACAACTTAAAGGATCTATACCAAGCTCTATTGCCCTTTTTATTGACGCTGGGTCCATGAAAACGCCTGCATGTGGACTAACTCCATCAATGCCATCAGTATCTGCAGCCAATCCAAAAATTTTGTTTTCAAATGATAAACTTTCCAACTTTAAAGCAAAGCTCAATAGAAACTCAGCACAACGGCCCCCTCTGCCATTTCCAGTGACAGTCACAGTACATTCTCCACCGGATAATAGTAACAGGGGTTTTTTTACCCCAGATTCTTTGAAGAGAGTTATTTCTCTCGCCCAAGCTGCCATAACTTCCCCAACGTCTTTTGCCTCCCCTGTTATAGCATCCCCTAGTGAGAGTGAATTAATTCCTTTTTCTTGAGCAAATTCACTTACTGCAGAGATAGATGATCTAGCTGTTGCAATTATTAAATTTTTGGAGTGGGATATTTTTGGGTCTCCCGGTTTTGGGGTGTCCTCTATCTCACCTTGAACCCCCCTTTCCAGTAACACGTTAACCCTTTCTGGGGTCTTTATTTTCCATCGACTTAACACCTTTTTAGCATCTAAGAATGTTGACGGGTCACCAACACACGGGCCTGAAGCTATATCACTAGGGCTATCGCCAACCACGTCTGACACTATCAATGCACAAACAGGAGCTCTACTGGCTAGGGCCATTCGTCCACCTTGAATTTTTGATAAATGCTTTCTGACAATATTTATATCGGTGATTGGAGCCCCGCTATTCAATAAATCTTTTGTGACCGTTTTAATATCTGAAACAGAAATACCGTCAACTGGCAGAGTTAAAAGACTCGAACCACCACCGGAGACAAGTACAACTAATAAATCGTCCTTAGTAAGCAACTTAATCAATTCGAAAATCTTTTTTGCTCCTTCTTCTCCCGCTTTATCGGGAACGGGATGACCGGCTTCCAAACAGTCAATGAATTCTAAAGGCAGTCCATGTTCGTATCTAGTAATTACTACTCCACTTAGATTCGTTTTTGAGCCCCATTCTTTTTCTACCGAACTGGCCATGCTTGCAGCGGCTTTTCCAGCTCCTACTACCAAAACTCTCCCACTTGGAAGTTCTGGAAGATGTTTTTTTACTTGTAACTTTGGATCGGCTTTTTCAACTGCAACATCAAAGCATTCTCTCAAAAATTCTACTGGACTTTCATACTCCGAGAGTATCCCCATAACATTGCCGCTCCTCTTGTTTGTATATTTTTTTCCACTGAATCATAGTATATCAAGTTGCAAACTAACCTTACCTCTACCTTGAGTTTTTTCTAAATATATTTGGGATTTAAATACTACCTAAATTAACCATTAGATTTCTTAAGAATTATAAATTACCGGGGTTATCCAACCCTCAAGAATGTTATGATTAAAATCGAGACCGAAGTTAGGTTTAGTTAGGGCAGAACAAGCTTGTAACGCACAAATGCTTGCGTCGAGAAAGTCGCCCTTATGATCTTTAGACATTTGTTGAATGTGAAGTCTTGAACAACGAAAAAAAATATTTTCTTCTATTAATCCCTTCAAGAGCATATTAATAATTAACTCTCTATTATTTATCCGCATCTGATTATTTTTATTCTTGTCATCGCTTTTGTATGATTTATTAATAATTTTCCTAACGCTGTAAGCTGGATAGACTTCGAAAGCTAATTTCACCTCATACGGCATGCCGCTATTCTGTAAATATCTTAAATATTGGCGAATTATATCTTCTAGCTCTGTCTTTTCGCAATGGGCAGGGAAAACCATATTAGCATCAATCATTTGCTTTATTCCTGAGTACATCATCCAAGCAACAGGAGGATTTGTCCAGCGCATTGCAGGGCTCGATTTTGCTATTTTATCAGTTTCCCTCCACGCAAACTTATCGCCCTTTGGTCTCATGTCACACCAATTTTTGAAGGCCTGTTTTAATTCATCTTTTGGCTTTGAACAATAAAAAAGTGCAAATTCCTCCCAACTAGTTGGCCAGCCGTAAAAAGAAATAAGTTTTTCAGGCATACTAAAAGGGAAATCAAAACCTCCAACATATGGTCCGTCTATGTTTAAAAACTCTTTAAATTCATCTAAACTTTCCATACATTCAAAATGGTGAAGCACGAATTCTCCTTTTTGTAAAATCAAGTCTACATTGCAGGAGCCTTCTGCTATTACGATAGGTTTTTTCTTATTTGGGGAAGAACTAAAATCAACACCATAAACCTTGAGTTCTGTCATGGTCAAATTAGCTTTTTGAGAGTTGATAATTTGTCAGCATCTTCAGGTCTTTTATCAAATCGAATTCTCTTTAATCTGGGAAAGCGAACTGAAATTCCGCTTTTATGTCTTTTTGAAAACATGATGCCTTCAAAAGAAACCTCTAAAACAATTTGCGGTTTCAGTTTTTTTACAGGACCAAACTTTTCCTCAATACAACCTCTTATTTTTGTATTAAGTAATTTAATATCAGATTGACTTAGGCCTGAATAAGCTTTTGCGAATGGTACTAATTCAGCAGGCTTTAATTCATCATTCCAAATACCTAAGGTATAGTCCGAATAAAGGCCACTCCTTCTTCCATGTCCTTTTTGCGCATAAATTAGAACTGCATCTGCACAATATGGATTTACTTTCCACTTCCAACAGTCGCCAACCGAAGAGCCCTTTACTCTTCCAATATTGTATTTGCCAAGCTTTCTTTTTATCATTAAACCCTCTGTTTTCATTGACCTCGCTTCAGCTATTTTTTTCTGCGCTATTTCTATTGATTTCACAGGAATGAGGGGAGAAATTTTTATATTTTTTGGCAAGGTCTTTTTTCCTTTTATAAGAGTACTTACTAATTTTCTACGACGATCAATAAAGGGTATTTCCCTTATATCTTTGGCTTCTAATCGTAGAATGTCATAGGCCATAAATATGGGCTCACAAGAAGGAATATGCTCATAATTTATTTTTGTATGAGACCGTTGAATTCGACTTTGAATGAAGGAAAAACTCATAGGTTCATCTGACAAATAATTCCAAAACAGTAGTTCCCCATCCAGGATTATTCCGGGAGCTAAGAATTTTTGTAATGTATTTACAATTTCCGGAAACTTCGACGTCAAAAACTCTTCTCCACGAGACCACATGGTAACATCTGAGCAACAGGAATTTTTCTCATGTTGATTGCTTACTATCTGACAACGGACACCGTCCCATTTCCACTCAAAACACCACTCGTTGAAATTATCGGTGTTTTCAAAACTTTTTAAGATACTCGCGTTAGCCGTTTGAGCAAGAAAAAAAGGAAATGGGAAAATCTTCTTTTCGAATTTGCTAATGTCATTATGAATACTCTTCAATTTATCTTTAAAAAGCCACTTTAGAAAGATAATTCTCTCTTCTGGGTTGTTCATGAAAAGAACTATATTTGTTGCTACCTCTTCTTTAGTTTTTCCACTAAGTTCTGAAAGAACTTGAATAACCATGCTTTTTGAGACACCTAATCGGAAAGAACCAGTAAATAATTTATAAATGGTAAATACAAAATAATAATTTTTCTCCTTTAAAATTTTTTTTAGAAAAACTAACTTCTCACTAGAATTCATTTCCTTCAAAGAATGAAGCTTGGCAACAAACGAGTTAATGGGTTCAGAAGAATCAGTTACAAGGGTTTTTTCTTTTTCAAGAAAAGCGACAGCACAAAGAAGAGCCGCAGTTTCTCCGAGATCCCCTACATTATAGTAGGACTCCTCGACAAGCCATTCACTGAGGCCTGAAACTTCCGTAATGACAGCCTTAAGGGTTTTTGTTGAAACGGCGCCTTTAATTTTTCCGCCTGCTAAAAAAAATATTATCCAAGATACTGATAAGGACGAAGATAAGTCTAAGTTTTTTTTATTGCTATTTAAGGCAAGAGATTCTGTCAGACTTTTTTTTATGCAAAGTTTTTTTTCATTTGTTCCTATGGAATTATCTATCTCACGAATAAGTCTGACGAAAAATTTTATATCATTCATTTTTACAATGTTTTTTATAAAAACTTTCTGCGTTAAAACCTTGTTCACACAGATGTTTTGCTAATGTATCAGTATAGCCATGAAGTAAGTAGATTTGCTCTGCAAAACTCGATTTCACGACATTATTAATTTGGTTCCAATCAGCGTGGTCGGACAATACAAATCTTTGACAATTTTGTTGTCTTTTGCTGTAACCTCTGATCATCATCCACCCAGACATCATAGCTTCTCTATGAGAACCAAGTTTTGAATTGGAGTACACTCCCAAACAACTTGGAGGCAGTAGTACAAGGCTTGCCGACGTTGGTTTCAATTCACTAAGTTTATAAATATCCGGTAATTTAATTCCTGAATTTAAATAAATTTTATTAATTTCGCAAATTGAATCATGACAAAAAATTTTAGAAAAAAAACTTTCCTCTCCTAAAAATTCTTTCAGTGCAACTAAGACTCTTTGGGCTTTTCCAAGAGAATAGCAATAAAGAATACTATTTACTCCGTCGACTACATTTTTTAGCCACCAACTTGCAAAGGACTCGAAAACAGACTTCTGATCTGGCCATCTAAAAACCGGTAGTCCAAAAGTTGACTCACTAACTAAAAAATCTGTCTTAACATTTTCAAAATCGTCACAACTTGAATCGGATGTAACTCTGAAGTCCCCTGTATAAAGCCAAATGCCATTCTTAGCAGACTCAATTTTGATTTGTGAAGCGCCCAAAATATGACTAGCTGGATACAGGGTAACATTAACATTGGAGATTTTGATAGTTTCACCAAAGCGACATGTCTGAATCGATTTTGGTTTTAGACGATAGTCAAGTATTTTTTTTGATCTTTCCGAACATAAAATATGCTCATGTCCTCTTCGAGCATGATCATAATGCCCGTGAGTAATAATTGCTCTACTTACCGGACATATGGGATCAATGTAAAAATCACCATCAGGGCAGTAAGAGCCTTTTCTTGTGGGTATAATCATACGAAGTTATATATGTGCTAGTCCGAGCCCTATCTATATTTTCCAGAACTGAATCTCTTTGGCAATTCAGTAATAGCTAATCTATTGGTCCAGGAAAAACATTTTGCAGCTGCCTCAGTACAAGAGAACCAATCATAAGAAATGTGTTCTCTTTCAGAAATTCTGATTTGTTGCTTTGCTGGCAAACAAATCGAGAATACAAATTCTTTATTATACTTAACACCCAGATCGTACTTAAATCTCCAATGATCGTAAATTTCAAAGGTTCGAGATAAATCCCAGTCTAGATACTGATATCTATACATCTCTAATCCGGTCTCCTCATACAACTCTCGCTTCGCAGCTTCTAGTAAATTCTCCTCTATATGATCTAGGCTTCCCGTCACGGACTGCCAAAACCCCGACCGGTCAGCTCTTTCAAGCAAAAGTATATTTAGCTTTACATCGTGAATGACCACTAACACTGAGACTGGAACTTTTTTCAAAATATCTACAGCTAAATTATGGAGGATTTTTTAACAGAAATACCCAGATCATCTAACTGTCGAGTATCAACTTTAGATGGAGCATCAGTTAGTAAACATTGTCCTCTTTGTGTTTTTGGGAACGGTATTACATCACGAATTGAAGAGGTATTGGAAATAATAGCAACTAATCTGTCTAATCCGAAGGCAATACCACCATGAGGAGGAGCCCCATATCTTAATGCATCCAAAAGAAAACCAAACTTATTTTTTAGATTTTTCTCGCTTAGCCCTAGTGCATTAAATACTTTCTTTTGAATTTCTGCCTTGTGAATTCTTATTGATCCCCCGCCAACTTCGCAGCCATTGATAACCATATCATAAGCTTTTGCTAAACATTTATCGGGGGTAGATTCTAAAAAGTTCTCATGACCATCCTTTGGAGAGGTAAAGGGGTGGTGCACAGCAGTCCATTTCTGAGCTTCCGAATCCAGTTCAAACATTGGAAAATCCACGACCCACAATGGTCTCCAGCCTTCACTAATCAGCTTATTTTCTTTTCCAAACGAACTGTAGCCAATTTTTTGCATTAATGCACTCAAAGAATCATTTACCACTTTTTCTTTGTCCGCACCAAAAAATATTAAATCACCACTTTTTGCCTCGCAAATTTTTAAGATTTGACTGATCGAAACATCATCAAGATTTTTTACAATTGGTGACTGTAACCCAGATCGACCTGTAGCAATATCCACAACCTTAATCCAAGCTAACCCTTTTGCACCATAAATACTCACAAATTTGGTGTACTCGTCAATCTCGCTTCTTGAAATCTTTCCCCCATCAGGCACACATAACGCTGCAACTTTTCCTCCTCTTTCTGCTGCAGAAGAAAATATCTTAAAATCAACATTCCTTACGATTTCAGTAATGGTCTTTAATTCTAAACTTATTCGCAAATCAGGTTTATCAGTGCCAAATCTATCCATACACTCTTTCCAAGTTAATTGGGGGAAGGTATTTGGTAGTTTTATATCTCCAACGTCAATAAATATTTTCTTGATCATCTCCTCAAAAATTTTTCTTATTTCACTTTCAGTTATAAATGAAATTTCACAGTCAATTTGCGTGAATTCCGGCTGTCTATCAGCCCTAAGATCTTCATCCCTAAAACACTTAACTATCTGGTAATACTTATCAAAACCAGCGACCATCAATAACTGTTTAAATAATTGTGGAGACTGAGGAAGAGCAAAAAATTCACCTTTATTTAACCTTGAGGGCACTAAAAAATCTCTGGCACCTTCAGGGGTGGATTTTGTTAAGACTGGGGTTTCAATATCAATAAACCCGTTATTGTTTAAAAAGTCACGAACTGAAACTGAAAATTTGTGCCTTAACAGTATATTTTTTTGCATTGTGAAATTTCGAAGGTCAATTACTCTGTGAAGTAATCGAGTAGTTTCTGCAACCGAATCGTCCTCTAGTGAAAATGGCGGGGTTTCTGCACTATTTAGAACTTCAATTTTGTCACAAAGTACTTCTACTAATCCGGTAGTAATTGAGACATTTTCACTACCAATCGGTCTTCTCCTCACTTTGCCTTGAATAAAGAGACAATATTCGTTGCGTATACACTCTGCAGTTTTAAATACGTCTGAAAATTCAGGATCACACACTAGTTGTGACACCCCTGACCTATCCCTCAAATCAAAAAAAATTACCCCTCCATGGTCTCTAAACCTTAAAACCCAACCGCACAAAAGAACTGTTTCTCCAATATTTTCCTCCCTAATGGCCCCACAGTAATGAGTTCTCATTTATTTTTTGCCATTCTTTGAAGTGGGATTAACACTAGATGTTTTTTTAACCTGCTTATTTTCTGTATTTTTTTCATTTTTCATATTTGAAGCTGATTTTTTTTCTACTTTTTTATCTTCTGAGTTTTTTTGATCATGCATGTCATCAACCGTGGATTTTTTCTTCTCAGGTTTTTTTTGATTTTTAAAGTCAGTTGCATACCAACCGCTTCCTTTCAACACAAATCCTGCAGCAGTTAACTGCTTAGAAAAAGTTTGGCGGCCACAGTTAGGACAAATAACCAAGGGCAAGTCTGACAGCTTTTGTAATACATCTTTTGCCGCACCACATGCTGAACATAAATACGAGTAAATTGGCATATCAAGTTTAATGTATTTCTTAAGCAGCCCTAGAAAGGTATATCATCATCTAAATCTTCAAAACCTTTTGCGGACACATTTTCTGACTTTACCTTTTCTTTTTGAGGTGAAAGCATACTTCCCGAAGAATTTTTCTCACTTGTAGACGATTCAAAATTTGTAGTAATGTCCCCCTTACTAGACAACATCTGCATGTTTTCCGCAACAATCTCCGTTGTATATCTATCTTGTCCAGATTGGTCCTGCCATTTCCTAGTCTGTAATTTTCCCTCCACAAAAACTGGCTGTCCTTTTTTTAAATAATCTCTAACAACTTCAGCAAGACGATTGAAGAAAACTACTCGATGCCACTCCGTATCCTCCTTAAGCTCACCTGCTTTATCCTTATATTTTGAGGTGGTTGCTACAGAAATATTCGCTATCGCTCTCTCATCGGACGTATACCTAACTTCCGGATCTTTCCCTAAATTGCCCAAAATCATTACTTTGTTAACAGAAGCCATAATCCCACTCTAATTAAACTATCTGCTCCAAATGATTAAAACAATATCATTCGCTCGCAGACAATTCCTTCAATTTGAAGGAAATAAATAACCATAAACATAATGGTAGCAGGCAGGCAAGAATAATTCCATGTATTCCATATTTCCCATATAAATAACCACCTAATATTCCTCCTGTAAAAATACCTAGAGCTTGACTTGTATTATAAACACCCAAAAAAAAACCTTTTTTCTTCCCTGGAACCAATTTGGAAACCCACGACGGCAAAAAAGCTTCTAACAAGTTAAAACCAAGGAAGTATAAAAACAGAGAGATAATGAGTAGCAAAAAACTTGCTGTAGAAACTTTGATCAAAGCGACCGCTACGATAAGAAATAAGATAGAAAGTAAAAAAGATTTTTTTTGCCTGGTTGTTTCTTCAGATTTTTTGATTGGATAAATCATGCAAATAAAAGCAAACAGTATGACTGGAAAATAAACCTTCCAATGTTCACTAAGCTCAAACCCATGCAAAACAATTAAAGAGGGTACTATCATAAATATGGCAGACTGCACAAACATCAGGAAAAAAACCCCAGCCACTAAAATAGTGAGTTGCTTGTTAAATTGTCGTACAGGTGTTTTTTTAAAGTCCATATGAATTAATTTAATTTCTTTCGTAGGCACTTTGATGCGGCTGACTAAGAAGGAAGCCAAGATAGCTAAACTACCGATTAAAAAAAATAGCCCATCCAAACCGAAGACACCATATAGTATGGGAGAAAATACTAACGAAAAAATAAAAGAACATGCAATTGACAAACCTATTATGGCCATGGCTCTAGTTCTTACAACTTCTCTGGTTACATCCGCTACTAGTGCAGTTACTGCAGCTGAGATTGCACCCAAACCTTGTACCAACCGTGCGATTAATAATTCTGTTGAAGTGCTCGCGTAGGCAGCCCAAAAACTACCAAATGCAAAAATACATAATCCAAAAATAATAACTGGTTTTCTTCCAAAATAATCAGATGCTATACCGAATGGAATTTGGAATACTGCTTGCGTCAAACCATAAGCTCCTATCACCAAACCAGCAAAGATTGAGTTTTCGAATCCCTCTGAGGCCTTTAAATCGATTGCAACTACTGGCATGATTAAAAATAACCCCAGCATTCTAAGTCCATAAATGGAGGCAAGTGAAAAGATTGCTTTTTTTTCATCAGCAAGAAAAGAAATATTTGCTTTCATAAGTCTGTATAGTAACTTAAGTTAGCTTATAAATAATTATGAGAAAAAATTCTGTTATTAGAATACGAGGTGCGAGGACAAATAACTTAAAAAATATCAATGTTGATATTAAAAAAAACTCGTTGGTCGTTATAACTGGTGTTTCAGGATCCGGAAAATCTTCCTTGGCATTTGATACAATCTTTGCCGAGGGACAGAGGAGATACATGGAATCACTAACCGCTACTGCTCGTCAATTTATTTCACTGCCAACCCGCCCCGAAGTAGACTTTATCGATGGCCTTACGCCCGCAATTGCACTTGAACAGAAAATCCAAATTAATAACCCTCGTTCAATAGTTGGAACTGTAACTGATATTTACGATTTCTTCAGAATACTTTACTGTAGGGCTGGCATTAGTCATTGTCCTAATCACCCAAAAGAAGTTCTTAACGATAAATCAATATCACAAATCTTTAATATTATTAAGAAAAACTATATAGGAAAGATTATAACTGTTTATAGTCCGGCTTACTGGAACGAATCCAAGCGAATTGAAAACTTGGTTAATAATTTAAGAGCTAGAGGTTTTTTAAAAATAAGAATTTCTCTAGATAATCGAAAAACTTTTCACATTAATTTAGATGAAGAAATTCCATCAGAGATTACTAAGATTTCTTCTGTAGATATATTGATAGACAGGTTAAGGATTAAAACTACGAATTTTGATAGATTGCTTGATTCACTTATTCTGGCTATGAAAATGAGTGATGGTGAAATATTTGTGTCGATAAGTGAATCCAAGTCGATGGAGACGTTTGATACGACAGAAAAAAAATTCTCACTTGGCTATACTTGTTCAATTTGTGGGTATAACGCTGAAAAACTGGAGCCCAATAATTTCTCATTTAATCGTCCTCAGGGAGCTTGTGAGTCATGTAAAGGCACGGGTATTATTGAAAAAAATTCAGACAATACTGTAATGATTGACCAAAAAATTGGAAATTTGGATGCCTCGTCTGTGTGTTTTGCATGTAAAGGATCGAGGCTAAAAAAATTTTCGTTAAGTGTTACTTTGAAGTTTGGAAGTCAAGAATTCTCATTGGGACAGCTTCTTAATAGATCTGTAGATACACTCCAAGAATTATTTAGCAAGTTGCAGTTACCAGTGGAGAAAGAAGAATTACTCAAGCCACTTTTAAATGAAATTAAAAGCAGGCTCTCCTTTTTAGAAAAAATCGGGCTTGGTTATTTAACACTAGGGCGACGCTCCTCGACTCTCTCAGGAGGCGAATTACAAAGAATAAGGCTTGCTACGCAAATCGGTGCAACTCTATCAGGTGTCACTTATATATTAGATGAACCATCCACTGGACTGCATGCTAAAGATAATAACAGGCTAATTAAAAGCCTTACAGAGTTGAGAGATTTAGGGAATACTGTAATTGTTGTAGAGCATGATTTAGATACGATTATGACAGCTGACCAAATTATAGATATCGGACCCGGGGCCGGATCCTTAGGAGGAAAGTTAATCGTTACGGGTAATCTGAAACAAGTTTTGAATTGTGATACTTCGGAGACTGGAAAATATCTTCGAGGAGAATTGTTAGTGGATCCACCTGAAGTTACAACCAATTTTAAACCCACCGAATTTATTCGTCTTTCGGGTGTAAATTCTAACAACCTCAAAAATTTAGATATAAATATTCCCTTGGGAGGATTAATTTGTGTAACCGGAGTTTCTGGATCAGGCAAATCCACCTTAATAAACGAAGTATTAGTAAAAAGCTTTCGCTTTAAAGTAGATGACGTACTGCATTCAGACAAACGTAAATTTTGCAAGAAAGTTGAGGGAATAGAAAAAATTCAAGAGATAATTCAAATCAATCAGAAACCCATTGGACGCACCCCAAGAAGTACTCCCGCAACATACACCGGTATCTTTACTTCGGTAAGAGAACTTTTTGCATCATCGGTATTAGCCCGTGAAAAAGGTTTTGAAGCCCATCATTTTTCATATAATTGTAAAGGTGGTAGATGCGAATCCTGCAGAGGTGAGGGCTATAAAAAAATGGATATGCACTTCCTGCCGGATGCTTATGTTGTCTGCGAACTATGTAAAGGGTTACGGTTTAACGACGAAATATTAGCTGTGCGTTGGAAAGGAAAAAATATTGCTGATGTTCTTTCTATGTCTATCTCTGAAGCTTATACTTTTTTCAAGTCAAGTAAAATTATAGAAAGAAGGTTAAAGTCTTTAATTGACGTCGGGTTAGGTTACATCAAACTTGGACAAAGCTCTTTAACTTTCTCTGGAGGAGAATCACAAAGAATAAAGCTCGCTACGCAGTTATCTAAAGCAAAACAGGGTAAGACCCTTTATACTCTTGATGAACCTACTAATGGTCTTCATTTCAGCGATATCAAAATGCTAATCAAAATTTTAATTGAATTAACTAAAAGTGGAAATACTGTAATTGTGATTGAACATAATTTGGCACTCATAAAAACTGCTAACTGGGTTATTGATCTGGGACCCGGTGGAGGAGACGCTGGGGGTAAACTAATTACGGAGGGCTCGGTTGAAGAAATAATAAAAAGCAAAAGAAGTTACACTGGGGCTGCTCTTAAAAAATTCCTTGGGTTCAACGTCTCCAAAAATAAAATAAGTATTATTAATCGAAAGTAAAAACCTTTATGTTTGACTTTTAGAAACCAGTCTTGAGGTAACTGTCAATAGATTCGGCCGCATCTCTACCCTCCCTTATAGCCCAAACAACTAGCGATTGGCCCCTTCTCATGTCTCCCGCAACAAATATTTTATCAAGGGAAGTTTTATAATCTGATTTTCCGTTATTATTTGCATCAACATTTCCTTTACTATCTTTAGAAATCTTAAAACTTTCAAAAATAGATTGAGAAGGTGATACGAAACCCATAGCCAGAAGTACTAAATCAGCCTTGTAAACTTTCTCGGTTCCCTCTATCTCGATAAATTTACCCGCATCCATTCTAATATTACAAGTTTCAAGCCCGGTAAGTATTCCATCTTTTCCTAAAAACTTTTTCGTAGCAATAGCAAATTCTCTATCACAGCCCTCTAAGTGGCTTGAAGAGGTTCTTAGCTTTTGAGGCCAATATGGCCATACAAGATTTTTGTTTTCACTTGTTGGAGGTTGAGGCATAAGTTCGAATTGCGTAACGGATTTTGCTCCGTGTCTATTAGCGGTACCAACGCAGTCCGAACCAGTATCTCCGCCCCCAATAACAATGACATGCTTTCCTTTTGCATTTATCTGACCATCAATTTTATCCCCAGCACAAACCTTATTCTGCTGAGGCAAAAAATTCATGGCAAAATGCACTCCATCTAAATTTCTGCCAGAAACAGGCAAATCTCTTGGTACCTCGGCGCCACCGGCCAATAAAACTGCATCAAAGTTATTTCGAAGATCATTGGGAGAAATAACTTTCAACCCCGAGCTATTATCATTACCTACGTATGCTTCTGTTTTAAAATCTACTCCCTCAATCGTCATCTGGTTGATACGTCGATCAATATGATGTTTTTCCATTTTAAAATCAGGAATTCCATAGCGTAACAACCCACCAATTCGATTATTTTTTTCGTAAACTGTTACAGCATGACCAAGTCTTATCAATTGTTGTGCTGCAGCCAGTCCAGCGGGACCTGATCCGACAACTGCTACAGATTTTCCCGTCTTCTTACTAGAGGGTTTTGGCTTAACCCAATTTTCTTTCCAACCACGATCTATTATTGCCTGTTCTATGGACTTAATGCCAACTGAAACATCATTAAAATTCAGCGTACATGCTTCCTCGCAAGGAGCAGGACAAATTCTACCCGTAAATTCTGGAAAATTGTTTGTGCTATGGAGTACTTCCAAAGCATTTTTCCAATCAAGATCGAACACCAAATTATTAAAATCGGGAATTACGTTATTTACAGGGCAACCGTTATTACAAAAAGGGGTACCACAATCCATACATCTTGAGGCTTGAGCTTTTGCCTGGCTCTCACTTAAAGGTAGTACGAACTCTTTAAAATGTTTAACTCTAGATTTAGGCTCTTCTCTTTTCTGATCAATTCTTTCCAGTTCTAAAAAGCCAGTTGGATTTCCCATAATTTCCCCTAATTTTTCATAACAACATTTTCTTGCCTGTTTGAATGACTACCCATATCTATCAGAGCCCTTTTATACTCGTGAGGGAAAACTTTGACAAAACTTTTTAAGGAAAATTTCCAGTTGTTCAATATTGCTTTAGCAATGGCACTTCCAGTCCACTTTAGATGCATTTGAATTAGATTCATCAATAAAACCTCATCTGCCATACCGCAATGCCATTCAATTTCAGATACTTTTTTTCTCTGAGTTGAGCTTTCTAACACGCCCAGTAACTCAACCATAGATTTATTACAGTTCACCTCAAATTTCGCTTCAGGATCAAAAATGTAAGCGATACCTCCCGACATTCCTGCAGCAAAGTTTCTTCCAGTTTTTCCCAAAACTACTACCGTACCACCCGTCATATATTCGCAACCATGATCACCCAATCCTTCAACTACAGCAGTGGCTCCGGACAACCTTACAGCAAATCTTTCACCAGCAACACCTGAAAAGAAAGCTTCACCTGAAGTCGCCCCGTAGAGAACGGTATTACCGACGATAATATTCTTGTCTGCGGGCCCCACGAAGTCCTCACTAGGACGAACAATTATACGCCCGCCAGAAAGACCTTTACCGGTGTAATCATTAGCTTCACCAACCAAATCAAGCGTGACTCCTTTCGCTAAAAATGCACCAAATGACTGACCACCTGTTCCGGTGGCATTTATTTTAACTGATTCATCATCCAAACCATCAGGAAATTTTCTCACTAACTTCCCAGACAACATAGCACCAAATGTACGATTAATGTTCCTTGTTGCTACATCAATAACAACTTTTCTTTTCTTGGTCATCGAGTCAGTTATTTGTTTTATAAAGGTTTGATCTAGAGCATTATCCAGGCCGTGGTCTTGTTGACTGGAATGTCTTTTCTCATCAGTACTTTCCTCAGGAACAAAAAAAAGTTTGGAAAAATCGAGGCCTTTCGCCTTCCAATGATTAATACCAGCTGAAGTGGTAATTAAGTCAGCTCTTCCCACCAAGTCGTGAAAAGTTGAAATTCCCAATTGAGCCATTATTTGTCTAACTTCTTCTGCTACAAAAAAGAAATAATTTACGACGTGTTCCGGCTGCCCTTTGTATTTTTTTCTCAACTCTGGATCTTGCGTTGCAATACCAACTGGACAGGTGTTCAAATGACATTTCCGCATCATGATACAGCCCTCAGCAACTAGAGGGGCTGTGGCAAAACCCATCTCATCAGCTCCCAAAAGCGCAGCAATCACTACATCTCGGCCAGTTTTCATTTGCCCATCTACTTGGACCTTAATTCTGCTTCTAAGTCCGTTTATTACCAAAGTTTGTTGAGTTTCAGCTAAGCCGATTTCCCAGGGGGATCCTGCATGTTTTATCGAGGACAGAGGCGATGCACCAGTGCCTCCATCATGTCCTGCTATAACTAGGTGATCAGCTTTAGCTTTAGCTACTCCAGCTGCTACTGTTCCAACACCAATTTCTGACACTAGTTTTACAGATATGTCAGCTGCTGGGTTTACGTTTTTCAAATCATGTATTAGTTGCGCTAAATCTTCAATTGAGTAAATGTCATGATGAGGTGGTGGCGAGATTAGTCCGACCCCCGGCACCGAAAAACGTAACTTTCCAATATACTGGGAGACTTTGCCACCAGGTAACTGACCTCCCTCTCCCGGCTTAGCACCTTGAGCCATCTTAATCTGGATTTGATCAGCTGAAGATAGATACTCAGCAGTTACACCAAACCTTCCAGATGCAACTTGCTTGATTTTCGACCTTAAGCTGTCCGAATTTTTTAATGCTATTGTGCTTTTAATATCAGCTGACTTAAGAATCTTCCCTACAGTTAAATCTCCGTCTACTATTTCCTTTCTGACTTTGTATCGATCTCTATCTTCCCCACCCTCTCCTGTATTCGATTTACCTCCTAATCTATTCATTGCGATCGCGAGGGTAACATGCGCCTCTGTAGATATTGACCCTAATGACATAGCACCAGTCGAGAATCTCTTCACAATTTCTGTAACTGGTTCAACTTTATCTAAGGGTATTGCCTTGCTGGGATCTACTGTAAAAGAGAACAAACCCCTCAAGGTCATCATTCGCTTACTTTGATCATTGACGATCTGAGCATACTCTTGATACGATCTCCATTGTTGACCTCTAACAGCATGTTGCAAAGAAGCTATCGCGTCTGGTGTCCACATATGCTCCTCACCTCTGGAGCGCCACTCATACTCTCCTCCGGGATCTAACAAACCGTCATTTATTCCCTGATTGGAGAAAGCAGAGGAGTGACAATTTATCATTTCTTCAGCAAATTCGAAAATTCCAATTCCACCTATAGACGAGGGAGTGCCTGGAAAATATTGCTTAACTGTTTCATTGTTAACCCCCACAGCTTCGAAAATTTGCGCGCCACAATATGACATGTAGGTTGAGATACCCATTTTCGACATTATTTTAGATAACCCTTTGCCTATCGCTTTTATGTATTGCTCGACAGCCAAACGATCGGAGACTATTTTTCTCTCAGCCTTCTTGAATTTTTTTGTTTTTGATAACGCTACAACCGTATCGAGTGCCAAATAAGGATGTACTGCCTCAGCACCATACCCAGCAAGAACAGCAAAATGATGAACTTCTCTCGCTAGTCCTGTCTCCACAACCAATCCTGTGGAAGTTCTCAACCCCTCTCTAACCAAATGCTGGTGTACTGCAGAGAGAGCCAATAATGATGGCACCGGAACAACAGACTTCGAGATAGATTTATCAGTTATGATTAGGATGTTATAGCCGTGTTTTACAGCATCTACAGCATCAGCGCATAAGCTCGATAATTTTGCTTCTACTCCGGCACTACCCCATTCAACAGGATAGTTAATATCTAAACTGAACGATTTAAATTTTCCTCTCGTATAATTGCTGATGTTATGGAGCCGCTCCACATCATCAAAATCTAAAATTGGTTGAGTCATTTCCAATCTGAGAGGAGGGTTTGTTTGATTTACATCTAGCAGATTTGGCCTAGGCCCGATAAAACTAACGAGAGACATGACAATTGCCTCTCTAATCGGATCAATAGGAGGGTTTGTTACCTGAGCAAACAACTGCTTGAAGTAATTAAAAATGGGCTTTCCCCTATCGGATAAAACGGCAAGAGGAGTATCGTTTCCCATCGATCCAACACCCTCTTGACCATTAAGAGCCATAGGGGTCAAAAGATACTTGATATCTTCCATTGAATAGCCAAATACTCGTTGCTTCTCGTTAAGACTCAACGACGATTTATCTGGCGTTTTTCCACGGCTGTCAATTTTTATGCTGTCTAAACTTATTTTTAAATTCTTAGTCCAGTTTTGGTATGGTCGCGCTTTAGCAATAGACATTTTTATTTCATCATCATCAATCAGCCGACACTCTTCTAAGTCTATTAAAAACATTTTTCCGGGTTGAAGACGCCATTTTCTCACAATCTTTGTTTCTGGAATGGGTAGCACTCCTGTCTCCGAGGCCATCACAACTAAACCATCATCTGTTACGCAATATCTAGAAGGCCTTAAACCGTTACGATCTAGAGTTGCACCGATTTGTTTTCCATCTGTAAACACTATTGAAGCAGGACCATCCCAAGGTTCCATCATGGGAGCATGGTATTCATAAAAAGCCCTCCTGCTTTTTTCCATGTTTGGGTTTTGTTCCCATGGTTCGGGAATCATCATCATAATGGAGTGAGCTAAAGAATAGCCAGAGGCCGTTAAAAGTTGCAAGCAGTCATCAAAAACAGCAGTGTCTGACTGGTCAAAACTACTAACAGGATAAAGTTTTTTAAGATCTTCAGCTAAGTACGGAGAACTCATAACCCCCTCTCTTGCCCGTAACCAATTGTAATTTCCTCTAACAGTGTTTATCTCACCATTATGAGCAATCATCCTAAATGGCTGTGCCAGGGACCATTCTGGAAAAGTATTAGTAGAAAAACGCTGATGAACTAGTGCTAAAGCTGACTCACAATTTTTATCATTTAGATCAGAGAAGTAGGCACTTACCTGATCAGAAAGCAAAAGTCCCTTATATACAATCGTCCTACTGGATAGAGAGGCAAAGTAAAACTCATTTCCGTGTTTCAAATCCAAATGATTAATTTCACTACTAGATAATTTCCTTATTACGAAGAGTTTTCGTTCAAAAGCGTCCTGTACAGAAATGTCTGCACCTCTTCCAACAAAGATTTGCCGCACCACTGGCTCCTTCTCTTTAACTCTTGGAGACATTGGAACCGAAGAATTAACAGGCACGTCTCTCCAACCAAGTACAATTTGGCCCTCCTCCTCTACAACTCTCTCAATGGCTTTCTCGCAAGCAAGTCTCGCTCCTTTTTCCTTAGGTAGAAAAACCATACCCACACCATATTCACTCTCTGGTGGCAAAAGTGAATTAATTTTCCCTGCCTCTAGCCGAAACAACTTATCAGGGATTTGAATAAGTATTCCAGAGCCATCTCCCATTAAATGATCGGCACCAACTGCACCTCGGTGATCCAGATTACGGAGAATCATTAATCCATTCTTTACTATTGAGTGCGAGCGCTCAGCTTTTATACTAGCGACAAATCCAACGCCACAAGAATCATGTTCCATAGATGGTTGGTAGAGACTGTTGGATATCGTTTTTTTCAATTCTTTTCTTGGTGTGATAAAAGAATATAAACTATATATCAAAATTTAAATGGGGTCAGAGCAATTATAACTTTTAGTTGGTTTTTACTACACTTTTTAGGGCTATTTTACTCTTGGCCTACCCCTCGGAAGAGCAATATACTCAGACCTTTCCGTAGGTGGAAGGCTTAGAAGAGTTTTTTCCGATAACCGAGGTCTTCCTCTGCTTAACGCTAATCGAATTGATTCTTTTTCACCTTCCGGTTGTATGACATTTAGAAACTCTCTATATTTTAACTGCCTGTCAAATGGAGTATTTCCTAGCTCCCAATAAGCCTGTATGGGTAGTAATTGAGAGGTGAACTCTCGTAAGTTAGATCCATGAGGCGAAGAGGTTAAAATCCCACAGTAATGACCGCAACTCGACCACCGCCAATCAATACTTTCTGATGTAAGTCCGTTGTTTTTAGATAATTCATCTATAAATTTTTGTGTAGCCAGCGATATCGTGACGATATCCTCCAGCCAGTAAGTTTTGTAGCGACCATCCCACAAAGTTCCAAAACGTGACCAGCGTTTGTTAAATGATCTGACATACTCCCTTCCTATGGCCTGCATAACAAGAGAGATAGAACTTGCATTGGACGGACTCACCAACCAGTGAACCTCAGTATTCAAAAGTTGGAAACCATGAACTCTCAGTTTATATTTTGACGAGTTGAGGAAAAAACATCTCATATAATTTAATCGATCTCTATCGTCGTAAAAAATTTCTCCACCATTATGACCTCTTTGCTGAATATGATAAAGACGATTCGAAATGTGATTCCGTTTTGCTCTAGTCAAAATCTACTCAAGACAATTTCAAGTAAAATAAACCTCACGCGGCCAAATCACTTTGTTTGGAAAATAACGTAAATGTGTTAGAGCAGCTGTTCTGTCAGTCATTGCTGCGATACTATCCGCAGTAGAACGCAAACAAGGTTCACCATTCTGTTCAACAGACTTGTCTAGTAAAACTTTAAACAAGTCTGCAATTATAATTTCAGCGGCACTCGTCATTCCCATAACCACAGTATGTTTATATAATTTTTCGTGGAGGAAAAATTTCAGTTCCTTCACAAAATTTTGCATTTCATCGGAAAAACCTACTAATAACTTTTCGTAATTCCTAACCTCATCAACAGTTGAGACTGCTGACTCAACAATTTTCTTTTTAGTGTTAGTAACTAAGTCCTCTATTTGAACATTTATCATTCTGCGAATCACCTCGGACTGTCTTCTAGATTGATATTCCCCAGCCTCAAAAGATGTTGACTCATAAGGATAGGCCCTTTCAACCTTCAGAAAATTGCTTTTGACCGCTTCAAGTTCAACTACTTCTTCAAAATCCAAAAGTCCCGACCTTAGACCATCGTCTAAATCATGGTGGTTATATGCAATCTCATCTGCTATATTCACCAATTGAGCCTCTAGGGTTGGGAAACCTCCACAAAGAAATCTCTCCGCAACATCTCCAAGTTTTTTTGCTGCTAATTTTGAGCAATGTTTTAAAATACCTTCCCTTGTCTCAAAACATAGATTCAAACCGTCAAAATTAAAATATTTACATTCCAATTTATCCACAATTCTTAGACTTTGGATATTGTGTTCAAATCCACAAGACTTGCTATCTAATTTTCTCAAACAGCGATTCAATGCATGCTGCCCTGCATGACCGAAGGGGGTATGTCCCAAATCATGAGCAAGACATAAAGCTTCTGTTAAGTCTTCATTCAAATTGAGTCTTCTTGAAATTACTCTTGCAATTTGCGCCACCTCAATGCTGTGGGTTAACCTTGTTCTAAATAAATCACCCTCATGACTTAAAAAAACTTGCGTTTTATGCATCAACTTCCTGAAAGCAGAACTATGAATAATTCTGTCCCTATCTCTTTGAAAGTTTGTCCTACCTTTCGATTCTTCTTCAGGAACAAACCTTCCCCTTGAAGTAATCGGATTAATCGCATAACTAGCTAAATCTTCTTTCATATTATGTGGTTTGCAAGAAATTTTTCAATAGAATTTTTATTAACGGAAATGACCTTTGCTACCCCTAAATCTTTCAACAGAATAAGTTTAGGATTCCCATTTTTAAATTTTTTGTCAACCATCATACATTCAACAAGCTGATTAATATCCATATTTGGCCAATCTACTGGCAATCCAAACTTCGCCACGATATTACGAATTCGTTCATTCGAATTTTTATCAATCAGTCCCATTTGATTCGATAATTCTGCGGCTAAAATCATTCCAAATCCTACCGCCTCTCCATGAAGCCAAACACCATAACCTGCTAAGGACTCAATTGCATGACCAAAAGTGTGACCAAAATTCAGGAGGGCTCTACTATTTCCCTCTCTCTCATCCAAAGAAACTACCTCTGCCTTAATCTCACAGGACCTTTTAACAGCAAAAGCTAAATGATCAGCTGACCTATTCAAAAGATTTTCAACATTGTTTTCCAGCCAAGAAAAAAAATCCTTATCAAGGATACAGCCATATTTGATTACTTCGGCATACCCAGACTTTAACTCTCTAGACGGTAAAGTACCTAAAGTAGCTAAATCAATGATTACCTTTTTTGGTTGGTGAAAAGCTCCAATCATATTTTTTCCTAAGGAATGATTTACAGCGGTTTTACCCCCGACCGACGAATCAACTTGTGCGAGCAAGGTAGTAGGAACCTGTAAAAATTTGATCCCTCTTTGGTAAACTGAAGCTACAAAACCCGCGAGATCCCCAACAACACCACCTCCTAAAGCTATAATCATTGCATCCCTACTCACTTTTTTTGAAAGAAGTTTGCCAACAATCTTTCCTACGTTATCCAATGATTTTTGAGTTTCTCCAGCTGCAATAGTAATTGAGAAAAAAGCGAAGCCTAATCTGCCTAAAGCATTTGTTATTTTTTGTAAGTAAAGAGGACTAACAACTTCATCCGTAATGATAACTATTTGTTCGGACGAACTTAGATTATAGATTTCTAATTCCTCAATAAGGTTATTTCCGATTACAATATCGTAAGTTCTATCGCCAAGCTTAACCTCTACCTGATCAAGTATTTTATTATTTTGAATTTTAAAAGAGCCCATTAGGTCATGCTTTGCCTTAAAAAACCTTCTAGTTTTAAAATATTCATGATTTTTGCAACTATTGATTTCAGCGGCAAATTTTCACAAATTATAACGTGGTCGGCTAGTTCCCTGTATATTGGATCCCGTTTAGAAAACAGTTCGAAAATTGTTTTCTTTATATTATCTGAGTTTTGCAAAATTGGTCTAGAATCGTCATGAGCCAGACGTTTCCAAATTGAAGAGGGCTCAGAAAATAAGTAAAAAATTAATCCATTTTTTAATAATGTTCTATTATTTTTTTCAATAGGAGCTCCACCTCCAGTAGCTATTACAATATTTGCTTTATTCATATACTCTACTAATACCTTATGTTCCCTAATTCTAAAACCACTCTCGCCCTCTACCTCGAAAACAATACTAACACTCGTCCCGCATTTTTCTTCAATGACTAAGTCAGTATCAACGAAATTCCAGTGTAGTTTCTTTGATAACCTCTTCCCAATCGTTGATTTACCCGCCCCCATTAATCCAATTAAAACTATATTCTTCATGCTCGACTTCCTAGAAACAAATTCTTTTACAAGATACACTTGGAGACTATGTTTAGAATCTTTACCACGCTTTGTTTATGTATTTCCTTAACTTTAATCGCATTTATCGCTGTTGTAGCCATAATAATAGCAGTTGCATCTCCAAAATTACCGGAGGTTTCAGCATTAATTAATTATCAACCTAAGATCCCTTTGAGAATTATGACCGCTGATGGTATTCAGATTGGAGAGTTTGGGAAAGAACGTCGTCAGGTAATAAAGTACTCAAACGTGCCTAAAGTACTGATAGACGCAATTTTAGCGGCTGAAGACGATCGATTTTTTCAACACCAGGGGATTGATTTAAACGGTATTCTTCGATCTGCTGTAAACAATCTTATAAAACGTAGTAAAGCTCAGGGTGGCAGCACTATAACAATGCAAGTGGCTCGGAATTTTTACTTATCCTCTGAAAAAACTTTTACCAGGAAAATTTATGAAGTTTTATTAGCCTTGGATATAGAAAGAAAGTTATCAAAAAAACAAATATTAGAGCTTTACATCAACAAGATATATTTAGGTAAGCGATCTTACGGTTTTGCGTCAGCTGCTAGGATCTATTTTGGAAAACCACTTAGTGAAATTGGAATAGCTGAAGCAGCTATGCTTGCTGGTTTACCGAAAGCCCCTTCAAAATTTAATCCATTTTCAAATTACAGAAGAGCTACTATTCGACAACGTTACGTCTTAAATAGAATGTACAAGCTAGGCAAAATAAATTTAACGGAATATCAAAAAGAGTACAACAAGAAAATTATTCTCAATAAAAATGATCAAAACTCACCAAAAAGAAATAAATTTAGTGTCTCTGCAGATTATGTAACTGAAATGGTACGTCAACAGATTTTTTCCGAGTTTAAAGAAAATACATACAGTTTGGGGTTAACGGTTTTCACTACTATTAGATCAAGTGAACAAAGGGCAGCAAATAAAGCTTTGAGGAAAGCAGTCTTAAATTACAGTTCGGAAGAAGATTATAGAGGCCCGGAGGGATACATTAAACTTCCAAAATCTGCAAAGAAAACGAATCCGCTAATTAAAGAGAAATTATCAATGCAACCTTTTATTGAAGGCTTGCCAGTGGCGGTAGTTATTGAAATAACAGACAATAAATTAAAACTATCTGATGGCTCAAAAAGATCTTTTTTTGTTTCTAAGCCAAAATCGTCAGCTCTTCCTCTAGCGATCAAACAAAACTCAAAAAATAAGATTAAGGTCGGATCAATAGTAAGAATTCGTAAAAATAACGGGAAATTAAAGATTGCTAATGTCCCAGAAGTAGAAGGTGCTTTGGTGGCAATTCAAACTACTAATGGGGCTATAAGAGCGCTGGTTGGTGGTTTTGATTTCAATAAAAATAAATACAACAGAGTTACTCAAGCTTATCGCCAGCCCGGCAGTGCGCTTAAACCATTTATATTCGGTGCCGCATTAGAGAGAGGGTTTGCCACAAATACTTTCGTAAACGACTTGCCAATTAATTTTGATCCCAAATCAACTGGAGGTATTCTTTGGGAACCAAAAAATTTTAATGACGTATATCTTGGACCAATAACGATAAAAGAAGCACTTACAAAATCGCAAAATATGGTCTCTATAAGGCTGGTTAAGGAAATTTCTCCAGATTTTGCGCAAAGTTACATCAGAAGATTTGATTTTGAATTAAAGAGAAATCCAGCGTACTTTACCTTAGCACTCGGAGCGGGTGCTGTGACTCCACTGCAACTTGCAGTTGGGTACAGCATGATAGCTAATGGAGGATATTATATACGGCCATATTTTATCGACAGAATTGTAGATGCCAACGGCAAACTTATAAGAAGATATGAACCTATTAAATCTGGAAATGAAAAATTTAGAGTTATAGATGCTAGACACTCATATATATTGAATGACCTCCTTGCAAATGTAATCGCGGATGGAACTGGTCGAAAAGCAAAGATTCTAGGACGTCCTGATTTAGCAGGTAAAACAGGCACAACCAATAATGCAATAGACGCATGGTTTGCTGGTTATCAACCTACTATCACCGCCGTATCTTGGTTCGGTTTCGACTCACCAAAGTCGCTTGGTAAAAATAAAACTGGAAGTGCAGTAGCCCTACCAATATGGATAGATTTTATGCAACAAAGCCTAAAAAACATTCCTATTAGTTTTCCTGTCGAACCTCCGGGAATCATAAGAATAAATAATGAATTGTATACCGAAGAGACCTTGCCGCAGAGAGGAATTAAATCGATAGATGTCGAAACATTGGACCCGGATTCCATACAATCAGTCTACGATGAGACCTTCGAGACTGAATTTGATTTCAGATAATATGACTGCATCTCTAAGGAAAATATCTTTGAAAAAACCACTACCTCTGGTATTTTTCCAACCTTTTTCATCAAAACTAAAGTGATAAGCTCCAAGCTCGGAAGCCATCCACAATTGCCTCATCGGCGTTTGGGCGTTGAGTATAATCTTCTTTTGATTTTCAAACTCAATTTCGAGGACATTTGCCTCTTTATTAATTTCGATTACTAAATCATAATCAATATTCCATTTATCAACAATCGCCTCTATCCTGGTAAAAGTATTTTGGATTTTTTCAAGAAATAAAGTTTCTTCCATATTCGCACTGAGTTTATAAGTATGACAAGTTTAAATTATTCACAGAAAGATTACTACTGTGGTTATTAAAAAGTTTTTTTTACGTATCTCGTTATGTTTACTCATAGCGAGCTGCGGCCAAAGAGGCCCATTAGTACATCCCGAAAGCCAATTTGATAATAAAGAAGAATTAGCAACCGATCAGCAAAATGAAAAATAATCAATTATCAGATAATTTTTTCTACCGTAACGACAAACTATTTTGTGATGAACATTCCTTAAGTGGAATAGCAAAAAGCTACGGTACTCCCTTGTTCGTGTACTCCGAGAGCACAATTGAAAATAACCTCAAAAATATGCGTTCAGAAATAATCAATAAACCTGTTGATCTTTGCTACGCGGTAAAAGCTAATCCTTCTTTGAGTCTTATAAAGATAATTTCATCTCTCGACTGTGGTTTTGACGTGGTATCCGGCGGAGAATTGAGAAGAGTCTTAAGTGCTGCAGCAAAACTTAAACCAAAAATAGTATTTTCAGGAGTTGGAAAAACAATAGACGAGCTTGATTTTGCCTTATCGTGCGGCATCAGTTGTATCAATGTCGAAAGCATTTCAGAACTAAAAAAGTTAAATGAGCGAGCGAAGGTTGCTCATCTAAAAGCGCCGATCTCCATAAGAATAAACCCTGATATCGATCCAAAAACACATCCCTATATCTCAACGGGCTTGAGAGAAAATAAATTTGGATTATCCATTTCGGCGGGTTATGAAGCATATAAATTAGCTGACAAACTTGAAAATCTAAAGGTTATTGGGGTGGACTGTCATATTGGCTCGCAGATCATAGAGATATCTCCTTTTATTGACGCTACAGAAAAAGTACTAGAATTTGTTTCAAACCTCGAGGATTTAAATATTTCAATTGATGAAATTAATTTAGGGGGAGGATTAGGTATCTGTTACAAAAGTGAACATCCTCCGACAGCAAAACATTTTTTCTCAACTATACTCAATAAAGTTGAGCTCTGGGCTCATTGTAAAAACAAAAAGACACCCAGAATCACTTTTGAATTCGGAAGGTCAATTGTAGGAAACTCAGGACTTCTAATTTGTAAAGTTATTCACTTAAAAGAAACAGATTTTGGAAAAAATTTTGCGATTGTCGATGCAGCAATGAATGATATTCTTAGACCATCACTATACAACGCATATCATGAAGTTTTTCCACTCGAAAAACGTGAAGGAAAACAGATCAAATCCTGGGACATTGTGGGACCAATTTGTGAGAGTGGGGACTGGTTAGCAAAGGATAGATTGCTTCATATAGAAGAAGGTGCTTTGCTTGCTTTTGCTTCTGCAGGAGCATACTGTTCCTCGATGTCCTCTAACTACAACAGCAGAGTAAAATCTTCTGAAGTTCTTGTTAGGACGGCTGGAGACGTAGTTGAAATTAAAAAAAGGGAAAATTTCCATGATCTAATTAACGGTGAATACCTGCTAGATTATTAGAAAAAATGCTTGAGATTCATCCCAGTATACATATGAGCGACTTCTTCCTCGTAGCCATTAAACATAAGTGTTTTCCGCTTTGGAGAAAATAAACCTACGTCACCTATTCGTCTCTCGGTAGCTTGCGACCACCTACGATGTGGAACATTTGGGTTAACGTTTGAATAAAAGCCATACTCCTTCGGATTGGCTTTTACCCAACTTGTAATTGGCATATTTTCAATAAATCGAATTTTTACCAACGACTTAGCACTTTTAAATCCGTACTTCCACGGCACAACTAACCTAAATGGAGCGCCGTTTTGGGGCAAAAGCTCTTTCCCATATAACCCAAATGCTAAGAGCGTTAAAGGGTTAGAAGCTTCATCTATCCTCAGCCCCTCCCTGTAGGGCCAATCCAAAACTGGGTTTATTGCTCCAACTTCCGGCATCATACTGGAATCAGCTAAGGTAATAAATTCCACAAACTTCGCTGACCCCGTAGGTTCAACCTTTTTCATCAATGCGTTCAGGGGAAAACCTAACCAAGGAATTACCATAGACCAGCCCTCAACACACCTCATTCTATAAACCCTTTCAACTAGCCTCCCAATTTTTTTTAAGTCATCTACACTAAAAACTCCAGGATTCCTAACTAACCCCTCCACCGTTACAGACCACGGCTCAGTTACTAAGAATTTAGGGGCTAGTCGACTGGGCGAACTCTTACTAGTCCCAAATTCGTAGTAATTATTGTAGGTAGTTATATCTTGAAAGGAGGTCAATTTTTCGGCATTTGTCCTCTTTCCATTCACTGTGGAAGCTCCGTTTTTTTTCTCTGCAGCTTTGGCAAACTGTTGGATAGTGCTAACGCTCAAAACAGCTGAGGCTGCTTTTATAAACTTCCTTCGGTGCCTGTAATGTTTTTCACTAGTAACCTGATCAACCAAAATGCCTAAACCCCTTTGAGTAATTTACTTAGCTTCGTTATGAATCTATCTCAAACCAGACAAATATTCCGCTAAAGCCTCAATTTGATCCTCAGAAAGCCTCATAGAAATGGACATCATCTGATTATTATTAGCCCTTGATCCATTTTTATAAGCTAAGAGTGTGGCTTCAGTATAATCCTTATACTGACCAGCTAAACGAGGATACTGGTTAGGAACGCCTAAACCTCTGGGACCATGGCATGCAGAACAGGATGGAATGCCTCTTCCGATGTCACCTCCTCTGTAAAGTGCTTCTCCACGGTTAGCTAACTCTATATTCTTTACAAACGATGGCTTTATCTTTTGCTTACCATAATATTCAGATACATTATTTATGTCAGCGTCGCTCAGTTGTGTTGCGAATCCCAACATGATTGCATTTGCTCTTTTTGCCGAAGAGTCACCGGGTTTTACCTGGAAGTTGTGTAATTGCTTTTTTAAGTAAGCTGGGTGCTGTCCCGCAAGAATAGGATATGCTGGGACGACGCTATTTCCGTCTCCGGCATGACAGGCTGCACACACTGCCTGTGCAACCTCTGCACCCTTTGCCAAATCAACCTTTATTTCCTTGGAAGCTTTCTCTGGCTCCAAAGAATAACCTTTATTAGCTAAACCAACAAACAACAAAAGAACTAGTAAAAATTCTACATGTTTTGTGTAAAAAAACTTTTTTCTTTTAAAATGACTCATCAACAACCCCTAAATTATTCTATGCAAGTAGCATATCATGCCAAAGTACAAACAAAAACCAACAATTAAATCCTCCATAACAATGATTACCCGCGATTCCCAGGTTGAAAGACTTAAACTTAGCAATGTTACATATCTAGTAAGTTCGGCAAATTTAGCAAACTCGCCAATCAATCAATTACCGGAAATTGCTCTTGTAGGACGATCTAATGTTGGAAAGAGTTCAGTATTAAACACTATTTGCAATAAAAAAAAATTGGCATTTACATCGAAAACACCGGGGAAGACTCGCCTTATCAATTTCTTTTCTGTAAATATTCAAAATATGGAAATTGCTAGGCTTGTTGATCTTCCTGGATATGGGTACGCAAGAGTTAATAAAAGTACTAAAACTCTTTGGAATAATAATTTATCAGAGTATCTTTTGAAGAGGAGAAACTTACTTGGGTTTGTTTTAATTTTAGATTGCAGGCATCCACTCAATAAATTGGATAAACAATTATTGCAAATAATGTTGGAAAGAAATCTTAAATATCACGTATTATTTAATAAGGTGGATAAATTAAAAAAAAATCGACTTCTAACTAATCAGGTTACGGCGATTAAAGAATTGGAATGGCTCGACAGTGATTTTTGCAAAAATGGCAGTTTTTCTAATTTTTCCGCTCAAAAAAAGCTTGGTATGTCAACCTTGATTCAGGTTTTTGACACTTGGCTGTTCAGTTAACGGAGCCACAAAATGACTAATCATTTTCCTTCAACTAGACTTAGGCGTAATAGAAAAGATAATTGGTCAAGAAGACTGGTAGCTGAAAGTAAGTTAACCACAGACGACCTGATTATGCCGCTATTTATTATAGAGGGCAGTTCAAAAAAAATTGAAGTTGAGAGTATGCCAGGAACCTTCAGATACACTCTAGACGAACTAGTACGAGTTGTAGAAGATGTTCATAAATTATCGGTTCCCCTAGTGGCACTATTTCCTTGTCTTGAGAATAATCTGAAGACCCATGACGGTTCGGAGGCTCTAAACCAGCATGGCTTAATTCCCAGAGCAATAAAAAAAATAAAAAATGCAGTTCCTGAAATTGGTATTATGACTGACATTGCTTTAGACCCTTACACTACTCATGGTCAAGATGGTTTAATAGATAAATCGGGATATGTATTAAACGATGAAACTAATCAGGTGTTATGTCAACAAGCTAAAATCTATGCTGAGGCCGGTACAGATATAGTTGCTCCATCAGATATGATGGACGGGCGTATAGGTAGGATCAGAAATGAGTTAGAAAATCATAGTTTTGTGAATACAAAAATAATGGCATATACAGCAAAATATGCCTCCAGTTTTTATGGGCCTTTTAGAGACGCTGTAAATTCAAAACTTAATAAAACTGGATACGATAAAAAGCAGTATCAAATGGACATGGCTAACAAGAAAGAAGCTCTGAGAGAAGCTGAACTAGATTTATTTGAAGGAGCTGATATGCTTCTGGTGAAGCCCGGCCTTCCCTACCTAGATATATTAGAAAATATTAAATCTTATTTCAATGTTCCCACTTTTGCATATCAAGTTAGTGGAGAATATTCTATGATCAAAGCTGCCAGTAAACAAGGTTGGATAAATGAAAAGGATTGTGTTTTAGAATCACTTTCCTGTTTTAAAAGAGCAGGTGCTGATGGAATTGTTACATACTTTGCTGAAAAGACAGCTAGGTGGCTACAAATGAATTAAGGTGGCGTTTGTTTAAAATAAAATCTAAGTTTTATCTTGCAATTTTTCTTCCGCTGAAGTTTTTTCAACAAATTCCATCATCGCCATTGGTGCGCAATCTCCGTTTCTAAAACCATTTTTCAAGATACGACAATAACCTCCTGGTCTTCCAATAAACCTAGGACCTAAATCGTTAAATAACTTTGAAACCATTTCTCGATCACGTAATTTCGAGAAAGCTAATCTCCGATTAGCCAGAGTTGATGTTTTTCCTAACGTTACTAGAGGCTCAAGAACCTTTCTTAACTCCTTAGCCTTGGGTAAAGTTGTAAAAATTCTTTCATGCTGTATGAGTGCATTTGCAAGATTCCGGAACATTGCCAATCTATGGCTACTTGTTCTATTAAGCTTACGCAAACCATTTCTATGATTCATAGTATTCCTCTCTTAATGCTCAAAACCATTTGGGGGCCAACTTTCAATCCTCATTCCCAACGTTAACCCTTTAGTCGCCAAAACTTCCTTAATTTCGTTCAGTGACTTTCGTCCGAGATTTGGAGTTTTCAGCAATTCATTCTCCGTTCTTTGTATTAAATCACCAATATAGTAAATACTTTCAGCCTTTAAACAATTAGCAGAACGAACTGTCAGCTCAAGATCGTCCACGGGACGCAGCAAAGTAGGATCAAATTGCTGATCTGGCTGTGGCTCATCCTCTGCCTCACCTTGATCTAAGGCGGCAAAAACAGATAATTGTTCTACCAGGATCCTGGCAGCCTGGCGGACAGCATCCTCCGGACTTATCACCCCATTGGTCTCTACCTCCATAACTAATTTGTCCAAGTCAGTTCTTTGCTCCACCCTGGCATTTTCTACTAAATAACTGACTCTCTTTACCGGCGAGAATGAGGCATCTAGGATCACCTTTCCAAGAGTTTTAGTCTCCTCTTCACCGGAGGATCTGAGGGATCCAGGTAAATATCCCCTGCCTTTTTGAACTCTAACCTGCAAGTCAATATTAGCATTTTTTGATAGCCGAGCTAGTACGTGGTCAGGATTAGCTACCTGAACGTCGTGAGGCAACTCAAAATCACTTAATTTAAAACTTCCCGGACCTTCTTTTTGAACGTTTAAAGTGACATCATCTCTTCCCTCAAGGTGAAAAACCGCCTCCTTAAGATTTAAGAGAATATCAACTACATCTTCCTGTACTCCCTCAACTGTCGAATATTCATGGAGTACACCACCAATCTGAACCTCAGTAACGGCGAATCCCTCCATAGAGGAAAGAAGTACCCTACGTAATGCATTACCGAGGGTATGGCCGAAACCCCTCTCAAAAGGTTCCATAATAACTTTGGCTGAATTATCAGTTATTAAATCTACATCAATTATTTTTGGTTTTAGCAACTGGTTTTGCATATACTCCACCTTTAACATTCATACTAATTTTTTAAATTTTTACCTTGAATACAATTCAACTATCAAGCTCTCATTAATTTCAGGCGGTAGATCACTACGATCAGGGACCCGTTTAAAAATACCCTCCATTTTTTTTATATCAACATCGACCCAGTCCGGCAAACCAATCTGTTCGGCTAACTCTAATGCCGATTTTACTCTTAACTGAATTCTTGCTTTATCGGTTAAGGAAATTTTGTCATCTGGTCGGACCCTAGCCGAAGGAATATTGTTTCTCTGTCCATTCACCATAATTCCCCGATGACTTACCAATTGCCTTGCCTCACTCCTAGTAGAACCAAAACCCATTCTAAAAACAACGTTATCTAAACGGGACTCAAGCAACTGTAATAAGGTTTCCCCAGTATTTCCCTTCATTGAAGATGCGGTCTGAAAATATTTCCTGAACTGTCTCTCTAGAGTTCCATACATGCGTTTAACTTTTTGCTTTTCTCGTAACTGTTTGCCGTAATCAGAAGACCTGGCTCCGGAAACTCTTCCATGCTGACCCGGTTTGCTGTCTTGTTTGCACTTCGACTCTAAAGTTCTTCGAGAACTTTTTAGATACAAGTCTGTGCCTTCCCTTCTCGACAACTTACACTTTGGTCCTAAATATCGCGCCACAAATTACTCCTTTCGATTTTCTAGATACGTCTTCTCTTCGGAGCTCTACAACCATTATGTGGAACTGGAGTTACGTCAGATATCTGAGTAATCCTCATTCCTAATGAATTTAGTGCTCTGACAGTGGACTCCCTTCCTGGCCCAGGCCCCTTAATTCTAACCTCAACGTTTTTTACTCCAAATTCGATGGCAGCTTTACCGGCCGACTCAGCAGCAACCTGCGCCGCAAAAGGGGTGCTCTTTCTACTTCCCTTAAACCCTGCCCCACCGCTCGTTGCCCAACAAAGAGAGTTTCCTTGTTTGTCCGTTATTGTAATGATCGTGTTATTGAATGATGCATGAATATGCGCAATAGCATCTGTGACATTCTTACGGACTTTCTTCTTACCCCTACCGGAACTCCCTTTACTCATAATCTACCTCTCTATTTTTTTAAAGTTATACTGCCCTTTCTAGGACCCTTCCTTGTTCTTGCGTTAGTTCTAGTTCTCTGCCCCCTCACAGGAAGCCCTTTTCTATGTCTTAACCCTCTGTAACATCCTAGGTCCATTAACCGTTTTATGCTCATTGAAACTTCTCTGCGCAGATCCCCCTCAACGGCAAATTTGGAAATCTCTACCCTCAACTTTTCAAGCTCACCATCGTCCAAATCTTTAACTTTCTTAGTCATAGGAATCTGTAGTCGTTGACAAATTTCTCTTGCCTTGGACCTTCCTAATCCAAATATTGCTGTCAAGCCAATTTCAATATGTTGATGGTTAGATATGTTAATACCAGCAATACGCGCCATAATAATTCCCTTAAAAAATTTAACCTTGCCTTTGCTTGTGTCTAGGGTCTATACAAATAATTCTTACAACACCCTTTCTTCTAATCACTTTACAATTTCTACAAATTTTTTTTACTGAGGCCATAACTTTCATAACAATCCCTTAATTTTTTACTTAACTCTAAAAATAATTCTTGCCCTTGTAAGATCATACGGAGTCATTTCAACGGTGACCTTATCTCCAGGCAAAATCCTTATGTAGTTCATACGCATCTTTCCTGAAATATGTCCCAATACAACATGATCATTCTCTAACTTAACTCTAAAAGTGGCGTTCGGAAGTGTCTCAATTATTTCTCCTTGCATCTGAATTGCATCATCTTTTGCCATACTATTATCTCAAGGCTCCACCAGGTTTGAAGCTAGACTTCTTTAAAAGACTTTCATATTGCTGTGACATTACGTAGGACTGTAACTGGGCCATAAAATCCATAGTTACAACAACTATGATAAGCAAGGAGGTGCCCCCGAAATAAAAAGGTATGTTGTAACCAAAAACTAGTAGTTCCGGAAGAAGACAAACCCCGGTGATGTAAATGGCTCCAACCAAAGTAAGACGCATTAAAATTTTATCTATATGTCTAGCTGTCTGTTCTCCTGGTCTAATACCGGGGACAAACGCACCACTTTTCTTCAAATTATCAGCTGTTTCCCTACTATTGAAGACTAAAGCTGTATAAAAAAAACAAAAGAAGATAATAGCAAAAGCATAGAAACTGATGTACAGCGGTTGTCCAGGGGACAAAGAGGCTGCTATATCAGAGAAAAGACCCGCCACAGAAAAATCTTCTGAACTAGAAATATTAGGTGAAGTGAACCAGGAAGCTAAAGTAGCGGGAAACAAAATAATACTCGAAGCAAATATCGGAGGAATTACACCAGCCATATTTAACTTCAATGGGAGGTGAGAGGATTGGCCTGCATAAAGTTTATTTCCTACTTGCCTTTTGGCGTAGTTTACTGTGATTCTTCTTTGACCTCTCTCAACAAAACAAACAAGAGCAGTAACTGCAATAATCAAAGCGACAATGATCAAGGCAACAAGCGGTGCCATAGACCCAGTGCGAACTAACTCAAATAAACTTCCAATTGAGCTAGGAAGACCAGCAGCGATACCAGCAAAAATTATTAGAGAAATGCCATTTCCAAGACCCCGCTCTGTAATTTGTTCCCCTAACCACATTAGAAACATAGTCCCAGTAACAAGGGTAATTATGGTCGTAAACCGAAACATTAATCCAGGATCTATAACTAAATTAGGCTGACCTTCGAGTGCTACCGAAATACCAATGGACTGAACAAAAGCGAGCCCTAAAGTTCCTACCCTTGTATATTGAGAAATTTTTCGCCTGCCTGCTTCTCCCTCTTTTTTTAATGCTTCAAGGGTTGGAGATACAGAGGTCATTAACTGCATTATTATTGACGCCGATATGTAAGGCATAATTCCTAAAGCAAAAACTGTAAATCGCGACAATGCTCCTCCTGAAAACATATTAAAAAGTCCTAAAATTCCTCCCTCTTGGGATTTAAAAAGCAAAGCCAGCTGATCAGGATCTATACCTGGGACTGGAATATGAGCACCTAACCTATAAACCAAAAGAGCCATAAGCAGAAAGAATATTCTCTTACGTAAATCGCTAAACTTATCACCAGAGGGTTTCATATCATGACTCTTCGTTGATAACTTTTTCGGAATTTACAAACGTACCGCCCAAACTTTCCACCTCTTTCTTGACTTGAGAAGTTAAAACAATTCCATCAAACTTAACTGGTCTCGAAAGCTTGCCAGATTTGTAAACTTTTACTTTTCTTGCAAGTTTACTAATAACCCTTGCTTTCATTAGAGTCTCTATTGACACAACATCGAGCCCAGATTTTTCTATGTCGCTTAAACGCAATGAAATGTTGAATTTTGAAAATGGGGCAGAAAATCCCCTTTTAGGTAAACGTCTGTGAAGGGGCATTTGACCCCCTTCAAAACCAACCTTATGAAAACCGCCCGAACGAGACTTTTGCCCCTTATGGCCGCGTCCAGCAGTCTTGCCAAACCCTGAGCCCAACCCTCTTCCAACTCTTTTTGATTTAAAAACCGCGTTTGGAGCTGGTTTAATTGTATTAATTTTCATAAATCTACCCAAACAAAAATTCAAATTACCTTGACTAAATAAGAAACTTTATTGATCATTCCACGGACTGCCGATGTATCTTCTAATTCCCTTACACTGTTTAACTTCCGTAGCCCAAGTCCGACAACTGTATCTCGATGTTTTTTCTTCGTACCGATGACACTTTTCACCAGCTTTATTTTTATAGTTTTTTCATCTGACATTTTAATTCTCAGTTAATTATCTGCTCTATTGTGAGACCGCGTTTCTGCGCAATTTCAGATGGGGAATACATTGAAGCCAGCCCATCTAAAGTCGCTCTTACCAAGTTGTAAGGATTAGTGGACCCAAAACTTTTAGCAACTACATCAGTAACACCTAATACCTCGAAAATAGCTCTCATTGGGCCGCCAGCTATTATCCCAGTACCCTTCTCAGCAGGGGAGATAAGAACCGACGAAGCCCCATGTTTTCCTATAACACTGTGATGGAAAGAACCACCCTTCATTCTTACACTTATCATTTTTTTACGGGCTTCATCCATTGCTTTTTGGACCGCAACAGGAACTTCGCGAGACTTACCTTTTCCCATACCAACTTTTCCATCGCCATCACCGACAACCGTTAAAGCAGCAAAACCCAGTATTCGACCTCCTTTTACTACTTTCGTTACCCTGTTTACGGCAATCATTTTTTCTCTGAGTCCATCATCTTTGTCTTCAGTATTGACCTTAGCATGCATCTTAGCCATATAAGTTCCCCATAATCTCCTCTAAAATTCTAATCCAGATTCTCTAGCAGAGTCTGCCAGAGCTTTAATCCTACCGTGATATTTAAATCCTGAACGATCAAAAGCGACAGCTGAAATACCTACCTTTTTTGCCTTCTCTGCAAGACGCTTGCCAATTATAGAAGCAGCACTGATATTTCCGCCATGCTTCTTTTCTGAAGCCAAACCACTTTTGACATCTGGCTCTAAAGTTGAAGCTGAGACTAAAATCTTAGTGCTATTTATATCAATTATTGAAGCATAAATATGAAGGTTCGTTCTATGAACAGATAATCTAGGAAGACTGCCTTTGCCAATCCTAGACCTGCATGACTTTGCTCGCCTCGCTCTGGCTTCTCTCTTTTTCATAATTTACTTCTTTTTAGTTTCTTTCAAAATAACAGTCTCGTCAGAATACCTAACTCCCTTACCTTTATAAGGCTCGGGCGGCCTAAAAGCCCTAATTTCTGACGCAATCTGGCCAACTTTCTGTTTATCTGCTCCCGAAATTATGATCTCTGTTGGCGAGGGGGTAACAGCACTTACATCTGAAGGCAACTTAATATCAACTGGGTGAGAAAACCCTAGCGCTAGGTTTAACTCTCCAGTCTTAGCCTGGGCTTTATATCCGACTCCAACCAAAAGCAACTTTTTTTCAAAACCTTTTTCAACACCTTCAACCATATTAGAAACAAGCGCTCTAGCAGTACCACTCATGGCCCTAGCGTGCGCACTGGTATCATTCGGAACAACAGAAACTTGATTGTTATTAAGAGATAAACTCACAACATCAGTAGCAAATTCATGTTTTAAACTTCCTTTAGGCCCCTTAGCAGTAACCAAACCTCCCTCTATTTCAAGTTGCACGTTATCTGGAACATTGACTGGTGATTTTGCGATTCTAGACATAACTTATTTCCTCCTAAGAAACCATTCCGATGACTTCTCCACCCAAACCATCCGCCCGAGCTTTTCTATCTGTCATCAGTCCTTTCGATGTAGAAATAATTGCAACACCTAAACCATTCATTACTTTCGGAATGGAATCCTTTTTTCTGTAAACTCTCAGTCCGGGTTTAGAAACCCGTTCAATTTTTTCAATGACCGGCTGTCCTGAATAATATTTGAGACCTATCTGCAATTCATTTGACGCTCCCAATTTATTAATTTTGAAAGCTTCTATATAGCCCTCTTGCTTGAGCACTTCTGCAATGGCAACTTTTAATTTTGATGAGGGCATCGAAACAAGCTGTTGTTCTACTGCCTGCGCATTTCTAATTCTTGTGAACATATCAGCAATCGGATCACTCATACTCATAATATTAAAATTCCTACGCTATTTATATTACCAACTTGCTTTCGTAACACCTGGTATTTCTCCCTTAAAGGCTATTTCCCGTAGCTTTGACCGCCCCAAGCCAAAAAGCTTATAGGTGCCTCTTGGCCTTCCTGTGAGCTCGCAGCGACTTCTGAGCCTCGTTGGACTCGAATTTCTTGGAAGTAGCTGAAGTGCTAATCTGGCTTCATAACGCTCTTCCTCGGCAAGGCCGGAGTCGTGGATGATAGACATCAATTTTTTTCTTTTTTCAGCAAATTTCCGCACTAACGCTTGTCTTTTTTTTTCTCTATTGATCAGAGATAACTTAGCCATTTACCAAAACTCCTAACTTTATTTAAATGGAAATTTATACGATTCTAAAAGAGCTTTCGCTTCTTCATCGGTCTTTGCTGATGTTGTGAGAGCTATATCCAACCCGCGAATTTTATCAATCTTGTCATATTCAACCTCAGGAAAAATTATTTGCTCTTTAACACCAAAATTAAAGTTTCCCCTTCCATCAAACGACTTACCAGATATACCTCTAAAATCTCTTACCCTAGGCAAGGCTATTGTAATTAAGCGGTCTAGGAATTCATACATTCTGGCACCTCTCAATGTTACCTTTACACCAATTGGAACCCCTTCTCTAAGCTTAAATCCAGCGATTGCTTTTCGAGACCGGGTAACAACTGCTTTCTGCCCAGAAATACTTGCTAAATCCTGAGAAGCTGAGTCTACAAACTTTTTGTCTGACACAGCCTCTCCCAAACCCATGTTGATAGTTATCTTCTGGAATCGGGGAACCTCCATAGGTGACCCATACTTAAAATCTTTCATCAGCTTTGGAATGACTTCCGAAACAAATTGTTCTTTAAATCGAGGCATATTCATTTTTTCGAAACACCAATCTGAGCCTTTGAAGACCGAAAAATTCTAATTTTTTTGCCATCTTCCGATGTCTTAATAAGAATTGAGTCCTTCGCGTTCGACTCTGGATTAAATATTGCTAGATTTGATATATGGATTGGCATTTCCTTTTGGACTATACCTCCTGGCTCATTCTTGCTGGGATTAGGCTTTCGATGCTTTTTAACCATATTAATTCCATCAACTAAAGCCAAGTCAATTCCGATTCTGGCAGATATGATTCCTCTTTTTCCCTTATCCCTGCCACTAATCACCAAAACCTCATCTCCCTTTTTCAATTTATTCAATTTGATTACCCCAACTAAATGACTTCTGGCGCCAGAGAAACAATCTTCATAAACTTCTCTGTTCTTAATTCTCTAGTAACAGGACCAAAAATTCGCGTGCCTATTGGCTCAAGCTTTGCGTTTAACAAGACGGCAGCATTGTTATCAAACTTTATCAGCGAGCCGTCGGAGCGCCTGACTCCCTTCGAAGTCCTAACTACTAAGGCATTGTAGACTTCCCCTTTTTTTACCCTCCCTTTTGGAGATGCCTCTTTAATAGCCACCTTGATAACGTCGCCAATTGCAGCATATCGTCTTTTTGAACCACCTAAAACTTTGATGCACATTACGTCCTTGGCACCAGAATTATCGGCGACCCCTAGCCTAGATTGCACCTGAATCATTTTTAATCCGTTTCAAAAATCTCAACTTTAATCGTATTACCGATTTAGTCTTGAGCCTCGTTAGAGTAGCCTACCAGGGTAACCGATTGTCTAATTACTCGTCAACAAAAAAATTCTAAACTCAGCCAACTACTTCCCATTTTTTTGTCTTTGATATGGGTCGGCATTCCTTGATACTAACGGAATCACCAAGCTCAAATTCCCCTTGATCGTTATGCACTTGGTATCTCGTTGACCTTACCATGTACTTGCCTAAAATAGGATGCTTAACTTTTCTCTCAACCAAAACACTCAATGTCTTACTTTGAGAATTGCAAACAACTTTACCTCGCACATGCTTTGATTCTTTTTTTGTATTCATATCTCTAAGCTTTTCTACCTGAGCACCGCCCCAAATTGTTTACTTATTTGGAACCAAACCGGTTTCACGTTCCTTAATTAATGTTTTAACTCTTGCTATATTCCTTTTTATGTTCCCAAGCTGAGCAGTATTAGTGTTTTGTTGGGTGGCTAACTGCATACGCGCACTAAACAATGCTCGGCACAAGGACTCTAACTCAACCTCTAATTCTTTAACAGACTTTTTCCTTAGCTCACTGTTATTCATAACAACTATCTTCCCAGTTGTCTAGATACGAATTTGACAGACAAGGGAAGTTTCGCAGCGGCGAGCTTAAAAGCTTCCCTAGCAAGGGACTCATGCACTCCGTCCATTTCATAAAGAACCTTTCCAGGCTGAATTTCAGCGACATAAAATTCCACACTACCTTTTCCCTTTCCCATTCTTACTTCTGCAGGCTTTTTAGATATAGGCTTATCAGGAAATATTCGGATCCAAATTCTACCGCCCCTTTTTATATGTCTTGTCATGGCACGCCTCGCCGATTCAATTTGGCGGGAAGTGAGCCTCCCTCGGTCCGTTGCTTTCAATCCAAATGAGCCAAATGACACTGAAGAGCCTCGAGTAGCCAATCCAGTATTTCTACCTTTATGCTCTTTTCTGTATTTTCTCCGTGCGGGCTGTAACATTGTCTATTCCGCCTTATCTTCTTTTTTTGGTTTCTCATCCCCAGAGACTCCTGCAACCCTTCTTACTTTTTTGGCTGCCTTGGGAGGCTTAGGCTTATTTTGTGCAGCCTCTTTAGTATCAGCCTTCTTTTCCTTACCTTGTTCCGCAGGAGCCTTTCTTTTTCTTGGACCTTTTTTTTGTTTAGGTTTTTCCTCTACTAACTCCGGCTCTGTTCCAATATTCAAGTTATCTGTTCTGTCTAGAATTTCTCCCTTATAAACCCAGACTTTAACGCCTATAATGCCATACGTTGTATTAGCCTCCGCGAAGCCATAATCAATGTCAGCCTTCAAAGTATGCAGCGGCACTCTACCCTCTCTATACCATTCACGCCTTGCAATCTCTGCTCCATTAAGCCTCCCTGAACTCATTATTTTCACTCCTTGAGCCCCCAAACGCATGGCATTTTGCATAGCTCTTTTCATGGCTCTACGAAACATTATCCTTTTTTCCAACTGCTGGGTGATACTTTCAGCTATAAGCTGCGCATCGACTTCAGGCTTTCTAACTTCTTCGATATTTACGTGAACAGGGACACCCATCATAGATGTAAGCGTGGTTTTTAACGCCTCAATATCTTCCCCTTTTTTTCCAATAACCACACCAGGACGGGCACTGTGTATTGTAATTCTGGCATTTTTTGCAGGTCTCTCAATTAAAATTTTTGATACTGCTGCGCTCTTCAACCTTACTTTGAGATATTGCCTTACCCTGATATCCTCATTAAGCATTTTTGCAAAGTCACGATAATTGGCAAACCATCTCGAAGTCCAGTTTCTCGATACTGGTAACCTAAATCCAGTAGGTTGTATTTTTTGTCCCATAATTATAAATTGAAGCTTCTACACTCCAACCTCCACAAAAATATGACTTGTTGGTTTCTCTATTCTAACTCCACGCCCCTTAGCACAAGCGGCAAATCGACGAAGTTTTGTCGCCCTTTCTACAGAAATCTTTCTAACAAAAAGTTCGTCAATATCTACGCCGTCATTATGCTCCGCATTAGCGATTGCTGACTCAAGAAGTTTATGAATTAATTTTGCCCCTTTTTTTGGAGTAAATCTCAATTGATCAAGAGCCTTTTCAACAGGTAATCCCCGAATTAGATCAGCAACAAGCCTTCCTTTCTGTGTCGATATCCTAGCTCCTTTTAACGAAGCTTTAGTATTTGCCATTTTTATAGTCCTCTTATCGCTTAGTTTTCTTATCCATTGCGTGACCCCTATAAGTTCTGGTAAGTGCAAACTCGCCAAGTTTATGGCCAACCATATTATCAGTTATGTAAACTGGCAAATGTTGCTTGCCATTATGAACAGAAATTGTAAGTCCAACGAATTCAGGCAAAACAGTAGATCTGCGAGACCATGTTTTGATTGGCCTTTTATCTCTCGTCGCTAAGGCGCTCTCCACCTTTTTAACCAAATGTTGATCCACGAAAGGACCTTTTTTCGCTGACCTAGACATATTTATTTAGCCTTTCCTTTTACGGCGATCTACTAAAATCATCGCAGAAGTCCGCTTATTTCTTCTGGTTTTAAAGCCTTTTGTTGGAGTTCCCCAAGGGCTAACAGGGCCTCCTGATGCAGCGGTTTTTCCTTCACCACCTCCATGAGGGTGATCAACAGGATTCATCACTACACCTCTCACAGTTGGCCTAATACCTCTCCATCTATTGGCTCCAGCTTTACCCAACTGTTTAAGATTGTGTTCGCCATTTCCAACTTCACCTATGGTAGCCATACAATCCACATGAACTTTTCTTACTTCCCCAGACCTCAATCTTAGCTGAGCAAAAGGACCTTCTTTCGCTAATAATTGAACAGAGCTACCAGCCGATCTAGCTAGTTGTGCTCCTTTACCAGGCAACATTTCAATGCAATGTATTACTGATCCAACAGGTATGTTTTTTAACGGTAAACTATTACCAACCTTTATTGGAACATCCGATCCTGAAATAACTTCGTCGCCTACTGCCAATCCTTTTGGCCAAATTATATATCTTCTCTCTCCATCAACATATAAGATAAGAGCTATATATGCACTGCGATTCGGATCATATTCAATTCTCTCAACTTTACCCGAAACATTGGTTTTAATTCTCTTAAAGTCAATTATCCTATAAAACCTTTTGTGTGCTCCGCCCCTATGCCTAACAGTTATTCTTCCTTTATTGTTCCGGCCGGCCCGGTTAGGTTTTACGGAAGTCAAACTTCTGTAAGGACGTCCTTTGTAAAGTATGTCTCTGGAGACTTTTACAACAGCCCGTCTACCTGGAGATGTGGGTTTCATTTTTGATGTTGACACCTTAACTCTCCCCTCCACCAAAATTAATTTCCTCACCCTCCGCTAGTGAGATATAGGCTTTCTTTTCGTGATCACGTCTACCGGACTGTCTGCCATATCTCTTCTTTTTTCCTTTAATATTACAAATTTGTACGGCGTCAACCTTTACCTTAAAGAATAACTCAACCGCATTCTTTATATCCATTTTAGTTGCAGACCGCCTAACTTTAAACACGAACTGATTACTAGCCTCCCCGATCATAGTGGTTTTCTCGGAGACTAAAGGCGAAAGTAAGACATCATAATACTTAGGTATACTCAAGAGAATCGCTCCTCTATATTAGAAAGAGAGGACTCAGCTACCAACGTTACTTCAAATTTAACCAAGGATACAGGATCAACTTGAGACGGTTTAAGAACTTTTAATTCGGGTATATTTCTGCTAGCTAACTCTAAGTTCCTATCAATACTCTCAACCACTAACAGCTTAGACCTACTTTGCCCATAACCCAACAAAAGAGAAAACAACTCCTTGGTTTTGCACGACTTTAAGTCTAGAGACTTAACAACAAATAAACGGTCATCCCTAACAAGCTGGGAAATGATTGATCTCATTCCAGCATTGAACATTCTTTTATTAGTTTTTTGAGAAAAATTTTCCAAAGGAGAACTAGGGAATGTTTTCCCCCCTGATCGCCATAAAGGGCTTGAGGTACTTCCAGCTCTCGCCCTACCAGTACCCTTCTGCTTCCAGGGCTTTTTAGTCGAGGCGCGTACCTGACTTCTATCCTTCTGTGCTCGGTTTCCACCTCTAGCATTGGCACGGTAAGCGGTAATCACTTGATGGATTAGAGGCTCATTATAATTCTTACCAAAAACATCATCTGACACCTCTACAGTGGCCGAAGATTTCCCATTATTATCCAAAATACTTAGATTCATTTTAATTTCCAGACATTGACGAACGAAGGGAGCTTCTTACGACTAATTTAGCTCCATTGTTGCCAGGAACGCTTCCTTTTAAAAGTAAGAGATTTTTTTCTTCATAGATTTTAACAACTTCTAAATTCAGAGTTGTTTGTCTTACAACACCTAAATGCCCAGCCATTCTTTTCCCCTTAAATACTTTACCTGGATCCTGGCACATACCAATAGAACCCGGGGCTCTGTGTGACACTGAATTACCATGCGTCGTTCTTTGAGAAGAAAAACCATGTCGCTTAATAGCCCCTGCAAAACCTTTTCCTTTAGTAACTCCGGTTACATTAACAAGATCCCCAACATTAAACCCAGACACGCTCAAATTTGAACCCAACGATAATGATTTATTTGTTTTATTAAGCCTTAACTCCTTAAAAACTCTTGAAGCCTCTACCCCACTTTTGGCACAATGGCCCGCTATCGATTTCTTTAATTTATTCTGCTTCGCTTTACCAAAAGCAATCTGTACAGCATCATAACCATCTTTCTCTGTAGTCTTTATCTGAGAAATCCTATTATTTGAGACATCAAGTACCGTCACGGGAATACTCACTCCATCCGTGTTAAATATACGAGTCATACCAACTTTCTCAGCAATAAGTCCAAATGGACTGATTAAACTTTTATCATTTTCAACATTTTCAGTAGCATTAACCATAGACAATTATTACCTAAAACTTTTACGTAACCCAGAATCGTAACATCAAAATATAATCCATTTCAATAACAATTCATTACTGTAATTTGATTTCAACATCAACTCCTGCAGGTAAATCTAACTTCATGAGTGCATCGACTGTTTTATCAGTAGGCTCAACTATATCCATCAACCTCAAATGAGTTCGTAATTCAAACTGGTCTCTCGATTTTTTATTTACATGCGGGCTCCTTAATACATCTAAACGCCTAATTTTTGTGGGTAACGGCAGAGGTCCTTTAACAACAGCCCCAGTTCTTTTAGCCGTTTCCACTATTTCCATCGCGGATTGGTCTATCAATTTATAGTCGAAAGCTTTTAATCTAATTCTAATTCTTTGCTGAACCATACATTTTTCCTTTTTACTGACCAACTCTGCTAGAAACTATCGCTTCAGCAACATTTTTTGGGGCCTCAGAATAGTGCTTAAACTCCATTGAATACGTTGCACGACCTTGAGTTAGAGATCTCAGAATGGTCGAGTATCCAAACATTTCAGCTAACGGAACTTCGGCCTTAACCGTTTTTCCACCACCTTGAATATCTTCCATCCCTTGAACCATACCCCTCCTTGAGGAAAGATCGCCCATAACAGTTCCCGCAAATTCCTCGGGAGTTTCAACTTCAACCAACATCATAGGCTCAAGAATAACAGCGCTAGATTTTTTCATCCCATCTTTAAAAGCTAGAGACCCAGCCAATTCAAAAGCAACTTGAGAGGAATCAACTTCGTGAAAGGAACCATCAAACAACGTTACCTTGACGTCTACAACCGGAAATCCAGCAAGAACCCCAGAATTCATTGTATCTTTGACTCCTTTGTCTACTGATGGGATATACTCTTTCGGAACAACCCCCCCTTTAATGGAATCGACGAATTCGTACCCAGCACCTTCTTCTTGTGGCTCAAGTCTCATCCAAACATGCCCGTACTGCCCCTTTCCTCCAGATTGCTTAATGTACTTACCCTCGATCTCAACAGACGTCTTTATTGTTTCACGATAAGCAACCTGCGGTTTACCGACCGAAGCTTCAACACTGAATTCCCTCCTCATTCGGTCAATAATTATTTCCAAGTGTAATTCGCCCATGCCCGATATTATCGTTTGACCAGACTCTTCATCCGTTCGCACTCTAAACGACGGATCCTCTCTGGCAAGCCGGCCTAACGCCAGTCCCATTTTTTCTTGATCCGCCTTTGTTTTAGGCTCAACAGCTTGCGCAATCACAGGATCTGGGAATACCATTCTCTCCAAAACTATCTCAGCCTCAGAATCACAGAGTGTTTCTCCGGTCGTAACACTTTTCAATCCAACTGCAGCAGCAATATCACCAGCCATAAGCTCAGAAATTTCTTCTCTGTTGTTGGCGTGCATCTGCAAAATTCGACCTACCCTCTCCTTTTTTCCTTTGACAGGATTTAATACGGAGTCCCCTGACTTTAAAACCCCGGAATATACTCTTACAAAAGTAAGTTGGCCAACGAATGGGTCAGTCATTAACTTAAAGGCAAGCGCAGAAAATTTTTCGTCATCCGACGATTTACGGCTTGCCGGTTTGTCCCCCGACTCAACACCCTGCACCGGAGGTACATCGATTGGACTTGGAAGAAACTCAATCACAGCATCAAGCATTCGCTGGACTCCTTTATTCTTAAAAGCGGTACCACAAAGCATTGGCTGAATTTCTCCAGAGATCGTCCTTAATCTCACGCCTCTAACAATTTCTTCTTCCGATAAAGATCCGTCCTCAAGATACTTTTCCATCAATTCTTCGTTCGCCTCAGCAGCAACCTCAAGCAATTTTTCTTTCCAATCTGTAGCGGTTTCTAGAAGCTCTGACGGTATTTCTCCGTACTTAAACTGGGTACCCATGTTATCTTCATTCCAGTAAATTGCTTTCATCTTTATAAGATCTACCACTCCTTTAAAAGCATCTTCCGCCCCGATCGGTATAACAATAGGTACGGGATTAGCCTTTAATCTTAGCCTTAGCTGATCATAAACCCTAAAAAAGTTAGCTCCAGTTCTATCCATTTTATTAACAAAGGCCAAACGCGGAACATTATATTTATTCGCTTGCCTCCAAACAGTTTCAGACTGAGGCTGCACGCCACCGACCGCACAATAGACCATGCAGGCCCCATCTAAAACTCGCATGGAGCGCTCAACTTCAATGGTGAAATCAACGTGTCCTGGAGTATCAATAATGTTTATTCTATGCTCTGCTAAGGATGCATCCATGCCTTTCCAAAAGCAGGTTGTTGCAGCAGATGTAATGGTGATTCCCCTCTCTTGTTCCTGCTCCATCCAATCCATCGTTGCCGCCCCATCATGGACCTCTCCGATCTTGTGGTTTATTCCTGTGTAGAATAATATTCGCTCAGTGGTAGTAGTCTTACCAGCATCAATGTGAGCACTGATGCCAATATTTCTGTATCTTTCAATGGGAGTTTTACGAGCCATTTCTTTTCACCGAAACTATGCCTAAAACCTAAAATGGGAAAAAGCCTTATTAGCCTCCGCCATTCTATGGACTTCATCTTTTTTCTTTACAGCCCCACCCTTACCCTCTGCAGCTTCGAGTAATTCATTTGCCAGCCTTATTTTAATAGACTTCTCAGACCTTTTTTTCGCAGCTTCACGGATCCACCTCATTCCTAATGCGACCCTTCTTGAGGGTCTGACCTCAACGGGGACCTGATAGTTAGCTCCGCCAACCCTTCTGCTTTTTACTTCAACTATAGGTTTACAATTAGATAGCGCCTGTTGAAAAATATCTAAGGGCTGCTTTTTCACATTTTTTTCTATAAATTCAAAAGCCCCATAAACTATGCCTTCTGCCACAGCTTTTTTACCATGAAGCATAACAACGTTTACGAATTTTGAAACATCAACTTCCCCAAATTTTGGATCTGGTAGAATTTCTCTCTTTGGAACTTCCCGCCTCCGTGGCATTACCTCTCCTCTACAAAAACTTTTAATGCAGCTATAAAACTATTTCTTACTTTTTTTTGCACCGTACTTTGATCTTGCTTGCTTCCTATCATTTACGCCTTGGAGATCTAAAGACCCCCGAACGATGTGGTATCTCACTCCAGGAAGATCTTTAACACGACCACCCCGAATAAGCACAACCGAATGCTCTTGGAGGTTATGGCCCTCTCCGCCTATGTAACTAATAACTTCAAAACCATTAGTCAACCTTACTTTAGCAACCTTTCTAAGAGCAGAGTTTGGCTTTTTTGGAGTAGTTGTATAAACCCTAGTGCAAACCCCTCTCTTCTGAGGACAACTCTCCAAAGCGGGGCTTTTACTTTTCTCAACTTCTCTTATTCTCGGTTTTCTAACTAGCTGGTTAATTGTAGGCAAAGGAACCCCCTAATGATACAAAGCTTTCTATTTTTGCCTGTCTTCCTAACCATGTCAAGGCTTTCATTCTAATTTTTATCACTTAACGAACTGTCAGAATTTTCTTCTCCATCAACAGGAACTTCAAGAGGTTTGTCGAACAATGCTTCTGCATCAATAGCAGCTTGCTCAGAAACAGATTTTGCTTCAGCGATTTCCAAAGCTTCCCTATTTTTACGAGCCTGGTGATAGCTCAAACCTGTACCAGCTGGGATTAGACGACCAACAATTACGTTCTCCTTCAACCCACGTAACTCATCCTTCTTTCCCATAATTGCTGCCTCCGTCAAGACTCTTGTAGTTTCTTGAAAACTTGCGGCTGATATAAACGAATCAGTGGAAAGAGACGCCTTAGTAATTCCTAAAAGTTTATTTTCAAAAGTTGCAACCTTTTTCCCTTCCTTGATTAACTCCTCATTTTCTCCATAAACTTCAGACCGCTCCGTTTCCTCCCCAGGTATAAATCGACTATCTCCCGGATCTTTGATTTGTACTCTTCTGAGCATTTGCTTGACTATCACTTCAATATGTTTGTCATTGATCTTGACACCCTGAAGCCTGTAGACATCTTGCACTTCATCAACAATATAACGAGCCAGTTCCTCTATACCGAGTAACCTCAGAATATCCTGAGGATCAGCAGGCCCATCCACAATGAGTTCCCCTTTATTTACTACCTGCCCCTCATGAACTAGCACATTTTTTTCTTTGGGTATCAACGTTTCGTGAGAGGTCCCATTAAAATCTGTTATTACAAGTCTCTGCTTACCTTTGGTATCTTTTCCAAAAGAAATAGTGCCTGTTATTTCAGCTAACATACCCGCGTCTTTTGGAGATCGAGCCTCAAAAAGCTCTGCTACTCGAGGTAAACCGCCAGTTATATCACGGGTTTTCTGTGATTCTTGAGGAATCCTAGCCAACACTTCACCACCCGAAATTTCTTGACCATCTTTAACAGTAATTAATGCTCCAACAGGGAAAGTGATTATAACAGAATGTTCTGTCCCAGGAATTTTTATGTCATCACCTTTAGAATCTTTTAACCTCGCTTGGGGCCTGACACCCTTAGCTAGGGCACTACCCCTCTGGGTGGGATCTATAGCTACTAAGGTCGACACGCCGGTAATTTCGTCTATTTGATTGGCTACAGTAACCCCCTCCTCTACATTCTCTAAACTAACTGACCCTGCATGCTCAGCAATAATCGGCCTAGTTAATGCATCCCAGTTAGCTAAGGCTTGACCTGCTTTTATCTCGTCACCATCAACTATCGAGAGTGTTGCCCCATACGGAAGTTTATGTCTCTCTTTTTCTCGTCCTGAGGCATCAACAATCAAGATTTCGCCAGACCTAGATATGACAACTGGCTCCTTTTTTGCGTTTGTTATGTATCTCATGGTACTTGAGAATCTAATGGTCCCGCTAGATCGGGACTCAATACCCGAAACCGCAGCTGTTCGTGACGCTGCTCCACCAATATGAAACGTTCTCATAGTTAATTGAGTACCGGGTTCACCAATTGACTGAGCGGCAATAACACCAACTGACTCTCCTACATTAACCAGGGAGCCTCTACCTAAATCCCTACCGTAGCATTTCGCACATAACCCATATCTTGTCTCACACGCCAGAGGAGTTCTAACCTTAATCTCATCAACACCGATTTTCTCTATTTCTGAGACATGTGCCTCATCTAGTAAAACGCCTGATTCAATCGCAACTTCTTTTGTATCCGGATTAATTATGTCAGCTATAGTAAACCTACCCAGAACTCTGTCTCTGACAGCCTCAATAACCTCGCCGCCCTCAACGATGGATTTCAAAGTAATGCCCTGAGATGTACCACAATCTTCCGTTATCACTACTAAGTCCTGAGTCACATCAACTAATCTTCTTGTTAAATAGCCAGAGTTAGCAGTTTTTAAAGCAGTATCCGCCAGCCCCTTTCTAGCCCCGTGGGTGGATATAAAATACTGGAGCACATTTAATCCCTCACGAAAATTTGCAGTTATTGGTGTTTCAATAATTGATCCATCAGGTTTAGCCATTAATCCCCTCATACCAGCCAATTGTCTGATTTGAGCAGCTGAGCCCCTTGCCCCAGAATCTGCCATCATGTAGATGGAGTTAAAGGACTCCTGTTTTACCTCAGACCCTAGCCTATCTTTAACCAGCTCTCCTCCAAGTTGGTCCATCATGGCCTTACCAACCTGATCTCCGGCGCGTCCCCATATATCTACGACTTTGTTGTATCTTTCTCCCTGAGTAACTAAACCAGAAGCAAACTGTTGTTCTATTTCTTTAACCTCCTTCTCGGCATTATCTAAAATACCAGGCTTTTGACTTGGAACTAACATATCATCAACAGCAATTGACAAGCCGGCTTTTGTTGCTAACGAGAAACCAGACTGGAGGAGTTTATCTGCAAATATAACCGTGGCACGTAAGCCACATTTTCGAAATGAGGAGTTAATCAATCTGGAAATCTCTTTTTTCTTTAGGGCCTTATTTAACTCAGCAAAAGGCAATCCAGCAGGTAAAATTTTCGATAGGATTGCTCGACCAGCAGTTGTTTCATACCTGTTGACCTCCCAAATTCGCTCTCCAGCTTCATTCAGAGAGACCGATTCCCGAATCCTCACACTGATTTTGGTCCCTAATTCAAGGGTGTGATTTGAATAGGCAAAAACTACCTCGTCAACATTAGAGAAAATCATGCCCTCTCCTAGTCCATTAACTTTCTCCCTCGTAGTGTAGTAGAGACCCAAGACTATATCTTGAGAGGGAACAATTGACGGCTCTCCATTTGAGGGAAACAGAACGTTATTTGAAGCTAACATAAGAGACCTTGCCTCCATTTGAGCTTCCAAAGACAGCGGAACGTGCACTGCCATTTGGTCACCATCAAAATCTGCATTAAAAGCAGCACAAACTAAAGGGTGCAATTGTATCGCCTTGCCCTCTATTAATACCGGTTCAAACGCTTGAATACCCAAACGATGCAGAGTTGGAGCACGATTCAACATTATTGGATGTTCCCTAATCACCTCCTCAAGAATATCCCATACCTCAGAAACTTGTTGCTCGACGAGCTTTTTCGCGGCTTTTATAGTGGTTGCCATTCCACGTAATTCTAACTTATTGAAAATAAAAGGTTTAAATAACTCCAAAGCCATTAATTTTGGCAATCCGCACTGGTGCAACTTAAGAGTCGGCCCAACTACAATTACAGATCTTCCAGAATAATCAACTCGTTTTCCAAGCAGGTTTTGACGGAACCTTCCAGCTTTACCCTTAATCATGTCTGCTAGTGATTTTAAAGGCCGCTTGTTTGCCCCGGTCATCGCCTTACCCCTTCTGCCATTGTCGAGAAGAGAATCTACTGACTCCTGAAGCATTCTTTTTTCGTTTCTGACTATTATGTCAGGAGCTTTTAGTTCCAATAATCTTTTCAGCCTGTTGTTTCTATTTATAACCCTCCGATATAAATCATTCAAATCGGACGTCGCGAACCTTCCTCCATCTAACGGTACCAATGGTCGCAAATCTGGTGGCAGAACTGGCAATGCTTCCAAAATCATCCACTGCGGCTTAACTCCAGACTTTGAAAAACCTTCTAAGACTTTCAATCGCTTAGCAATTTTCTTTATCTTCAGTTCAGAGGAGGTATGTTCAAGCTCCTCACGCAGGCTAGCTATTGACCGATCAAGGTCTATCGATTTCAACAATTCTTTAATGCCTTCCGCGCCCATTAGAGCAACAAATTCACCATCCCCATATTTTTCTATCTTATCCATATGGTCATCCTCTGACATAATCTGACCCTTTTTTAAAGGTGTCATACCAGGATCTACCACGACAAACGCCTCAAAATACAAAACCCGTTCGATGTCCCGTAATGTCATATCTAAAACCATTCCCATTCGGGACGGTAACGACTTCAGAAACCAAATATGCGCAACCGGCGTAGCTAATTCAATATGGCCCATACGCTCCCTTCTTACTCTTGAAAGGGTTACTTCAACACCACATTTTTCACAAACCACACCTCTATGCTTTAGCCTTTTATATTTTCCGCACAGACACTCGTAATCTTTCACTGGACCGAAAATTTTTGCACAGAATAAGCCTTCCCTTTCTGGCTTAAAAGTTCTGTAGTTTATGGTTTCCGGCTTCCTGACTTCACCAAAAGACCAAGAGCGAATTTTTTCGGCAGAGGCCAGCCCTATCTTGATCGAGTCAAACTGCTGCTCTTGTTGAACTTGCTTAAATAAATCTAAAAGTGCTTTCATTTAAATAATTTCCTTACTCAATTTCTGTCAAGGTCTATATCGATACCCAAAGAGCGAATTTCTTTCACCAAAACGTTAAAGGACTCGGGCATCCCAGCATCTATTACATGGTCGCCTTTAACAATATTTTCATACACTTTGGTACGACCGTTAACATCATCCGACTTTACAGTCAGCATTTCTTGCAAAGTATATGATGCGCCGTATGCCTCAAGCGCCCAAACTTCCATCTCCCCAAATCTCTGCCCACCAAACTGAGCCTTACCACCTAAAGGTTGCTGGGTAACCAGAGAATACGGCCCAGTGGATCTAGCGTGCATCTTATCATCGACCAAATGATGAAGTTTAAGCATGTGCATGTAGCCGACTGTAACTGCCCTATCAAAGACTTCCCCCGTCCGACCATCATACAACTTTACCTGCGTACGGGAACTAGTAAGTCCGACAGCATCACTCACCTCTGGCGGGTATGCCAATTTTAACATTTCCATAATTTCAACCTCAGAGGCACCATCGAAGACGGGCGTTGCAAAGGGCACTCCACTTTTCAGATTACGAGCCAATTCATGAATCTCTTTCTCTGAAAAACCCTTTAAATCTTCTTTCTTTCCACTGCTGTTATACATTCTTCCAAGAAACTCTCTAATATCGTCCGCTGATTTAGCTCCGGCCAACATACCACCAATTCTTTCACCGAGACCTTTCGCAGCCCAACCTAAGTGGGTTTCCAAGATTTGACCAACGTTCATTCGCGAGGGAACTCCTAAAGGGTTCAATACGACATCTACTGGACGCCCATCAGCCATATAAGGCATGTCTTCAACAGGCACAATCCTTGAGACGACTCCCTTATTACCATGCCTCCCCGCCATCTTATCTCCAGGTTGTAACCGTCTCTTAACCGCCATGTTAACTTTCACCATCTTTAAGACGCCCGGTGGTAATTCATCACCTTGTAATAGCTTTTTCTTTTTTTCTTTAAAAGCTGTATCAAATTGTTCTTTCTTTTGATCTAATGACTCTTTAAGATTTTCCAGAGACGAGACGATTACTTCATCAGCTAATCGAATGTCAAACCAATTATGCTTACCTACATCTTCAAGGTACTCCAGAGAAACCTTAGACCCCCGTTCTAAATTTTTTGGACCACCAGTTGCAACTGACCCAATTAAATACCTTTTAGCTCTCTCAAAGGTATCAAACTCGACAATTCTAAGCTGGTCATCTAAATCTTTTTTATATTTTCTTAATTCATTATCAATGATTTCCTGTGCTCGTTGATCTCTGTTTACCCCCTCCCTCGTAAAAACTTGGACGTCTATCACCGTCCCGCTCATACCGGAAGGAACTTTCAAAGAGGTATCTTTAACATCGGATGCCTTTTCACCAAAAATAGCCCTCAATAACTTTTCTTCAGGTGTTAGCTGAGTTTCTCCCTTCGGAGTTACTTTTCCGACCAGCACGTCACCCGCTTCTACTTCAGCTCCAATGTAGACTACGCCAGACTCATCTAGTCTACCAAGCTGGGCTTCAGAAAGATTTGAAATATCCCTGGTGATTTCCTCAGGGCCGAGCTTGGTATCTCTGGCTAAGATAGATAATTCTTCGATATGAATAGAGGTAAACCGATCTTCGGCAACAACATTCTCAGAGATCAAAATAGAATCTTCGAAATTATAGCCATTCCAGGGCATGAAAGCCACAAGCATGTTTTGACCAAGTGCTAACTCGCCCAAATCAGTAGAAGCTCCATCAGCAATGACATCACCTGATAAGACTTTATCACCTGTTTCTACCAATGGCCTCTGATTAATATTAGTATTTTGATTAGAGCGTGTGTATTTAATTAAATTATAGATGTCAACACCCGATTCCCCGCTTTTTGTTTCATCATCATTTACGCGCACAACAATTCTTCTTGAGTCGATAAAATCTACAACCCCACCTCTCTTCGCTCTAACCACTGTACCTGAATCAATGGCACAGGTTCTTTCGATACCAGTACCTACCAAAGCTTTCTCAGGTTTCAAACATGGAACAGCTTGCCTTTGCATATTGGATCCCATAAGCGCCCGATTGGCATCATCATGTTCCAGAAAGGGAATCAAAGAAGCTGCAACAGAAACAATCTGCGAGGTAGCAACGTCCATGTACTGAACTTTGTCTGGTGGAGATAAGGTAGCTTCCCCATTAACCCTCACTGACACCAGATCCCCTGAAAGCTGTCCATTTTCATTGATGGACGTATTTGCTTGAGCAATGACATATCTACCCTCTTCAATTGCCGACAAATATGAAACATCACCAGCTACCTTCTTTTCAGATACTTTTAGATATGGCGTTTCCAAGAAACCATATTTATTCAAACTGGCGTACAAAGCTAATGAATTTATGAGCCCAATATTTGGACCCTCCGGAGTCTCAATCGGACAGACCCTTCCGTAGTGAGTTGGGTGTACGTCCCTAACTTCAAATCCAGCCCTTTCTCTAGTTAAACCCCCCGGCCCTAAAGCAGAAATTCTCCTCTTATGTGTAATCTCTGAAAGGGGATTTGTTTGATCCATAAATTGCGAAAGCTGGGAGGAACCAAAAAACTCTCTTATCGCAGCCGAGATCGGTTTACTATTGATTAAATCATGTGGCAGCAAATTCTCGGACTCGGCTTGCGCTAATCTCTCTCTAACAGCCCTTTCTACCCTTACAAGACCCGAGCGAAATTGATTCTCAGCTAATTCGCCAACACACCTAACCCTTCTATTACCAAGATGATCGATGTCGTCAATTTCTCCCCTTCCATTCCTCAACTCTACCAAAACCTTGATTGCGTCAAGGATATCTCTTCTACTAAGAACAGTCTCACCGTCAGACTCGTCCTTGCCGATACGTTTATTGAACTTCATTCTGCCGACGGTGGAAAGATCATAAGTGTCACCACTAAAAAACAACCTCTTGAAAAGCGCTTCGACCGAGTCTTCAGTCGGTGGCTCGCCTGGACGCATCATACGATAAATCGCAATCTTTGCCTCAAATTGGTCCTTGGTTTCATCAACCTTTAAAGTTGTTGATACATAGGCCCCATAATCAAGGTCATTCACATAAATGGTCTCTATATCCTTTATTTTTGCAGCCCTAATTTGCATCAATAATTCTTCGGTTATTTCATCGTTAGCTTTTCCTTTTTCAAACACCTCCCCTGTCTCAGAGTTAACAATTGACTTAGCTAACACTCGTCCTATTAAAAAGTCATCGGGTACATTTATTTGCTTGATTTTTGCCTCCCGAAGCTCTCTTAAATGCCTAGCATTAACTCTTTTATCCCTACCAACAATAACCTTTCCGGACTTATCTTTAATATCGAAACTAGCAACTTCACCCTTAAGCCTCTCGATTTGCAAAGTCATTTGAGCACCTTCCTTTGAAAGCGAAAAACTATCGAACTCGAAAAATTCCCGCAGAATATCCTCGTTGGAAAAACCAAGAGCTTTCAATAAAATCGTAATATACATCTTACGCCGGCGATCAATTCTAAAGTAAAGAAAGTCCTTCGGATCAAACTCAAAGTC
>MDTB01087682.1_pt1 | contig 98772 bp, 96 predicted proteins | sample 811161 | NCBI WGS metagenome assembly MDTB01 (sample SAMN05326650, study PRJNA326480) | marine metagenome | isolation source: seawater | place: Mediterranean Sea | collected 2009
CTTGTCGTAATATTAGGTCTTCTCGCGGTTGCCGACTTAATGGTTGGTGTCAGTAACGATGCTGTGAATTTTTTAAACTCAGCAATTGGGTCAAAAGTTTGTTTTCTATCCCATGGGCAGGCTTCTCTTAAATCATCCATTATTGACAACAAATTGTCAATAGATTTTAATTCTCTTGTTCGTTTTTTATTCATCTGGTGTATCTGTTATTATCAAATTTCATAAAGTAATCAACATTAATATTGCCTCTAGAAATTTTCAATAATTTATTTTTTAATAGTTTTTTCTTTAAAGCTGATAATTTATCTGTAAATAGAATTCCCTCCAAATGATCATATTCATGTTGAACAATACGTGATGGTAAACCGGATATATGTTCGGTAATTTCTTTAAAATATTGATTTTTGTACTTAATTTTTATTGATGTAGGTCTGATTACATCTCCCCTAACGTCTGGAATACTTAAACATCCCTCATTAAAATTTTCTAAATCATCACTTTTTTGTAATATTTTTGGATTTATAAAAACTTTTTTAAAAACCTTTAACTCATTTTTCTCATGCTCAGTCAGACTAGCTTCTGCTGAAAAAGGACTACCATCAACAATAAACAATCTAAGCGATTTACCAACTTGAGGAGCAGCAAGACCAACTCCATTAGCCGCATACATTGTTTCCCACATATTTTTTAATAAAATTTCAAAATCTTTAGAACTACTACCTATTTCCTTAGCTCTTTGCTTTAAAATCGGATCTCCATATGCAACGATTGGTAAAATCATATTTTTTTATATTTATCTAGGAAATCTTGTAAAATTATAGTTGCACTTATTTTGTCAATTATAGATTTATTATTTCTAATTTTTCTTTTAGCACCAGAATTTATTAAAAATCTTTTTGCAATTTTTGAAGTAAATCTCTCGTCATGTCTATGAACTTTTACAGTTGGAAATTGTTTTTTAAAATCTATAGAAAATTTTTTTATTAAAGACTCTATTTGAGAATTCGAATTATCCTTTTGTTTTGGTTCGCCTATTACAAAAATTTCTGGTCTATTAATTTCAAAAAAATCGTTCAAATATTCAAATATTTTTTTTGTTGGAACAGTTTCTAAAGCAAAAGCACATGTATTTAAAGAATCGGTTACAGCTAATCCACATCTTTTTTCACCAAAATCTATAGACATAAATATTCCCATCATACAAATGTATGGAATGAATTGTTTGGAATCTATTGTCATTTTATTTTCTAAGAATGTATATTTGAAAAAAACACAATGTTAAAAACTTTAATTGAATCTGCGTGGAATGATAGAAGTCTTTTAAATAAAGAAAATGTCAAAAATGCTGTATTTGAAGTTGTTGAAAGCCTAGATAAGGGTACAATAAGGGTTGCTGACTATTCTGACAATGGATGGCATGTCAATGACTGGATTAAAAAAGCTGTAATACTGTACTTTCCATTAAAAAAAATGGAAACTATTGAATTGGGGCCATTCGAATATCATGATAAAATTCCATTAAAAACTGGCTTCAAAGAAAAAGGCGTTAGGGTTGTTCCGAATGCAGTTGCAAGGTATGGTTCATATATTTCTAAGGGAACAATTTTAATGCCATCATATGTTAATATAGGAGCATATGTAGATGAAGGAACGATGGTTGATACATGGGCTACTGTAGGTAGTTGTGCTCAAATTGGTAAAAATGTACATTTAAGTGGTGGTGTTGGAATAGGTGGAGTATTAGAACCTGTACAAGCCTCACCTGTTATTATTGAAGATAATGCATTCATAGGTTCAAGGTGCATTATAGTTGAAGGAGTTAAAATTGAAAAAGAAGCTGTATTAGGGGCTAATGTTGTATTAACAAGTTCCACAAAAATATTTGATACTACTTCGAAAAATAATAAAATATTAAAAGGTTTAGTACCATCTAGGTCAGTAGTTATCCCCGGAACATATCCAAAAAAGTTTAATGGATGCGAATTTCAAGTACCATGTGCATTAATTATTGGAAAAAGAAAAGAAAGCACAGACAAAAAAACTTCTCTCAACGATGCCCTCAGAGAAAATGAAGTAAGTGCTTAGTGCTCATGATTAGTGTAATTATATCTCACTATGACAAAATTGATAATTTATCAATTATCTTAGACGCATTTAAACGACAGAGTTGTACTGACTTTGAAATTATTATTTCTGAAGACGGTAAAAATAATAAAACAAAAAAAATTTTAAAAAAGTTAAGATATTTTTTTACAATTAAACATACCAGTCAAAAAGATATTGGTTTCAGAAAAAATCGCGTACTTAACAAATCCATAAAAATTGCTGAAGGAAATTTTATAGTGTTTATTGATGGTGATTGCATACCGCACATGCATTTTATCAAGGAATATTATAAATACAAAAACTTAAATTATATATTTTACGGTAGAAGGGTAATGCTATCTAAATGTCTATCTGATAGAATTTTAAATAAAAAAAAATTTAATAAACCAAAACTTTTAAATTTAATATTAAGTGATTATAAATCAGCTAAAGAAGCCATCTACTCCCCCATAGTTAAACTCCACTTTAAAGAGAGAGGACTAAAAGGTTGTAACTGGGGAATTAAAAAAGAAGAATTGATAAAGGTAAACGGATTTGATGAATCATTTGTACACGCAACTGTGGGTGAGGATGATGACATTGAATGGAGACTAAAAAAGATTGGTCTTAAAAAATTCTCAATGAAAAATAAGGCAATTGTATATCATTTATTTCATGAGAGAAAATATCATGAAAGCGAGAGAAGAATTAATCTGAAAATTATGAAAAAAAACAAGCTGAATAATTGTTTTGTATGTAAAAATGGACTTATAAAAAATTAAGGCAACTTCAATAAATTATAATTTTTATAGCCACTAACAACTTTTCCTCGGAAAAAAAATCTTTCGATAAAAATTATTAATCTATATTTGATTTTCTCATGTTTTGCCCTAGGTCTTCCTAAAACAGCAGGACCGGAAAATCTTAAACTCTTCTCCCAGTATATCTCACTAATTTTTTTTGACATTGTAGAAGGATGTTTGTCTTTAAACTTAATACAAAAATCAATTCTTCCATAATCATACTCCTCATCGTATTTTCTGTACTCATTCTTAGTTGATTTAATTCCTCTGTGTGTAATAGAAAAATATTTTCTTTTTTTTAACATAAGTTTTGGTGGTCTGACCCATCCATAATGATATATACTAGCATTTAATTTAATAACATTAAGTTTTGAACTTCCAGATTTATCCCTGTAATTAATACCATCGAAATTTGGAATTTTTCTAAAAGACTGAGCAGATTCAAATGAATGAATTTGATTATTATTTCTAATGATTCTAATTTCATAGGGATACCAACAATGATCCCTGAAATAGTAGTTGTAACTACCGTAAAAATGAAAATATGAAAAGAGAAAGCCGTCTACAAGTGAATTTTCTTTATACTTTTTACAATTAAAAATGATTTCTTCGTAGTCTTTCTCATGAATAAGTTCGTCCCCCTGTAAATAAAGTAACCAATCCCCCTTACAAGCATTTTTTGCAATATCAGTTTGCTGTGCATGAATCATACCTCGGGGATATTTTTTAGTGTCCCATTTAGTTTTAATTATTTTAATTTTATTTGAATTAATTTTATTAATGATTTTTTCTGTATTGTCATCTTTATCACCCTCACCTAAGGCGATAACGAATTCCTCAACTATTGGAAGAGCTGAAAGAATAGATTCTACTACTGGATAATATAGTTTTGAAGTATTTCTTAGAAAAGTAAATCCGCTTATTTTCATTAATTCAAAATTACATTTTTACAGTCATTACATAAAATACAGTAGATTTGTTTTATGCGTTTGGGATTTGATGCTAAAAGAATATTCCACAACCAAAGTGGTTTGGGAAACTATGGCAGAGACCTTGTAAGGATATTGCTTGATAATAATAAAAAAATTAAGTACGTATTATTTAATCCAAAAAAACAAAACAAAATAAAATGGAACATAGATAAAAATTTTATTGAATCTAACCCTAAAGGAATATGGAAATATTTTAGTTCATTGTGGAGGCAAGGTCCAATAAATAAAGAAATAAAAAAAAAATAAAATTGACATATATCACGGTTTGTCAGCAGAATTGCCATTTAGAATAAAATCAAAAAGTGTTGTAACAGTTCATGATTTGATATTTTATAGGTTTCCTGAATTATACAATCCAATAGATGTTTTAATCCATAAAATCAAAATAAAAAATGCTGTTAATAATGCAACAAAAATTGTTGCTATTAGTAAACAAACAAAAAAAGATTTGATAAGTTTTCTTAAAGTTGATAAAAATAAGATACATGTAATTTATCAAGTGTGTAATCCAATTTTTAGAAAAAAAATTACAAATTCTCAAAAGGATTTAGTTGTTAATAAATTTAAATTGCCTGAAAAATTTGTATTGTTCGTGGGAACATTAGAAAAAAGAAAAAATCCATTAATTATCGCTAAAGCGTTAAAAAAAAGCAATTATAATATGGTTTTTATAGGAAAATTAAAAAATGCAGGGGTGAATCTTAAAAATTATATTAGGAAAAATGGAATGGAAAGTCGAGTAAAATTTATACATAACATATCAATTGAAGATTTATCTGTAATTTATAAAATTGGTACGGTTTTTTGTTATCCCTCGACTTTCGAAGGTTTTGGAATTCCTATTATTGAAGCATTAAATTCTGGAATTCCAGTAATAACTTCTAAGGGAGGTTGTTTTAATGAAGCTGGTGGGCCATTTTCTGAATATATAAATCCAAAAGATAAAGATGAATTGAGAAACAAAATTGATATAATTTTTAAAGAATCTATTAAAAAAAGAAGAAAACGTGTTAATAACGGATTTAAATATTTGAAAAAATTTGACGAAAAAATTATTGCTAATCAATGGATAAATTTATACGAATCAATTCATATGGATGAGTAAGATATGTTTTTTTAATACCGCAATGGCGTGGGGTGGTGGAGAAAAATGGCATTTTGATATGGCAAGCTATCTCACTTCTCAAGGCATTTCAACATTATTTATATGCAAAAGAAATAGTGCTCTTCACAAAAAGTTAAAAATTGGTAACATTCCTTTTTGTTTAATTAATGTTTCTAATACTAGTTTTTTGAATCCATTCAAATTATTTAAGCTTAAAAAAATTTTTGAGAATAATAATGTAAATACAATAGTTTTAAACTTATCTCAAGACTTAAAATCTGGAGGTATTTCTGCTAAACTTGCTAATGTTAATAGAATAATTTACAGAAGGGGAAGTGCAATTCCTGTGAGAAATACTTTTTTAAATAAACTAATCTTTAAAATGATTGTTGATGAAATTCTCGTTAATTCGATAGAAACTAAAAAATGTATACTTAAGGAAAACTCAAAAATTTTTCCTGAAAAATTCATAAAAGTAATTTACAATGGAATTGATTGTCAAAAATTTATTGAATCTGAGTCTAAAAACCTTTACAAAAGAAAAAACAATGAAGTTGTTTTAACAAATTTAGGTAGACTGGAGCAACAAAAAAATCAAATGTTTTTAATTGAAATTGCTGAGGAATTAAATAGAAGAAATATAAACTTTCACATGCTGATTGGTGGTAAAGGAAGGTTACAGAAAAATCTAGAAAAAAAAATTAAAAAATTAAAACTTAGTAATAAAATTAATTTGTTGGGTTTTATAAAAAATCCAAAAAATTTATATGAAAGTGGAGACATATTTTTATTGCCCTCATTTTGGGAAGGTTTTGGATATGTTATAGCAGAGGCTGGTATATGTAAAAAGCCTGTTATAGCATTTGATATCAGTTCGAACCCTGAAATCATTATAAACAATAAGACAGGTTTTTTAGTTGAAAAAAATAATACTCAAAAATTTTGCGATAAAATTGAATTTTTGTGCGAAAATAAAAACGAAATTAAAAATATTGGAAATAACGCGTTCAATCACATTCATGATTGTTTTGACATTTTAAAATTAAAAAAAACAGTTTTAAAATATCTAGTTGATAGAAATAGAAAAAAAATTACTGCAATCATAACAACATTCAATGTTGAAAATGAAATTTCAAATTGTCTTGAATCAATAAAATGGGTTGATGAAATTATTATTGTTGACTCGTTCAGCACTGATAGTACAGAAAAAATATGCAAAAAATATGGAGCAAAAATTTTTAAAAGAAAATATAAATATGCTGCTGAACAAAAAAATTGGATTTTAAAAAAAATTAAAAATCCTTGGGTAATAATTTTAGATTCCGATGAGATACTTGAACCGGAATCTAAGAATGAGATATTAAAAATTTTGAATACCAGACCAAAGTTTACCGCTTATTGGATAAAAAGAAAAAATTATTTTTTAGGTAAAAAGATAAGCTACAGCGGTTGGCAAAATGACAAGGTGATAAGATTTTTTAACAAAAATTTTCATAGATACGAAAATAAAATGGTACATGCAGAGATTGAAAAAAAATCTCAATTTGGAGTACTAAATTCTAAAATTATACATCACACCTCCACAGACATTAATAAATATTCAAAAAAAATAAGGCGTTATGCAAAATATGCTTCTATTGAACATATTAATGAAAATAAAAAGATAAATTGGTTTCACCTTTACGTTAAACCATTTCATAAGTTCATATATAATTTTATTTTTCGAGGTGGATTTTTAGATGGGAAAAATGGTTTTATTATTTGTTATTATAAATTTTTAGAATCTTTTTTAAAAGCAAAATTTGTATTAAAACATGGAAAAACTAGTAAATAAACAGACTAAAAATTTAAAAAATGGAAAAATTATTTTATACCCCTCAGACACTATTTGGGGCTTAGGATGTGATGCAACTAACAAAATAGCTGTTTCAAAAATTTTTAAAATCAAATCTAGACCCCTTAATAAACCGCTTTTGATTCTTGTTCCTGATTTATCAATACTTAAAGAATATATTCAAGATTTTCCTGAAGAAGCACTTGAAATAATAAATAAAAAAGAACCAACAACAATTATTTATCAAAATGGGAGAAATCTACCTCAAGGTATTATAGCACCAGATGGAAGTGTTGGAATAAGAATTCCAAAAAAAGGTTTTGTACTAGAACTAGTTAAAAATTTTGGTAAACCAATTGTCAGTACTTCTGCAAACATCAGCGGAGAAAAGATTCCAAAAAATTTAATGGAAATAAGTGACGAAATTTTGTATCAAGTTGATGATACAGTAAATTTGGAAAAAAATAATTTTTCTACAAAACCTTCTAATATTGTTAAGATTACTTCAGAAGGTAAACTAATTAATATAAGATGATCAAAACATATCGAGAAGTAAAAAAATTAGTTCAAAATTCTATTTTTTATAAAATTAGAGATATCTCTGAAAATTTAGGTTTTGAAACTTATGTCGTTGGTGGATTTGTGAGAGATTCCTTAATAAAGAAGCCTCAAACTGATATAAAAGATTTAGATTTTGTAACTGTTGGAAGTGGAATAAAACTTGCAAATAAAGTTGCTGAAGTATTGGAGGGAAAAAATAAAGTTCAAATTTTTAAAAATTTTGGGACTGCTATGATACGTTGGAAGGACTATAATTTAGAATTTGTTGGAGCTAGAAAAGAGAGTTATTCAAAAAATAGTAGAAATCCTGTTGTTGAAAATGGAAGTTTAATTGACGATCAAAAAAGAAGAGACTTCACTATCAACTCTTTATTAATTAGTTTAAATAAGAATAACTATGGAAAACTAATAGATCCTTTCAACGGTTTAGATGATATTAAAAATAAAATAATTAAAACCCCTCTTAGTCCTGATGAAACATTTTCAGATGATCCTCTAAGAATGTTAAGAGCTGTCCGCTTCTCAATACAATTAAATTTTAACATAGATAATAATTCAATGAAATCTATTATTAAAAATTCAAATAGGATTAAAATTGTTTCTAATGAAAGAGTTGTTGATGAATTACATAAGATTTTAAGTGATTCCAAACCATCAATCGGTTTTAAACTTCTAGAAAAATTAAATATTTTAAAACTTATTTTACCGGAACTAACAAATCTTAAAGGCATTGATGAAATTGAAGGACAGAAACATAAAGATAACTTTTATCATACCTTAGAAGTTGTTGATAACATAAGCGATTACACCAATAATATTTGGTTAAAATGGGCAGCTCTATTACATGACATAGGTAAGCACCCTACTAAGAGTTTTAATAAAAAAAACGGATGGACATTTCATGGTCATGAATTTATTGGTTCAAAAATGGTTTACAAATTATTTAAAAGATTAAATATGCCACTTAATGAAAAAATGAAATATGTTCAAAAACTTGTTTTATTAAGTTCAAGGCCTATAGTAATTTCAGAAGATAATGTCACTGACTCAGCCGTTAGAAGATTAGTTTATGACTCAGGCGACCTTATTGATGATTTAATTTTACTTTGCAAAGCAGACATAACCACAAAAAATATCCATCGATTTGAAAAATATCACAAAAATTTTGAAATAGTAAAAAATAAAATAAAAGCGGTTGAGCAAAAAGATAAAATAAGAAACTTTCAGCCACCGGTTTCTGGAGAAGAAATTATGGGATATTTTGGTCTTAATCCATGTAAAGAAATTGGAGCTATAAAAGAAGCAATTAAAGAAGCAATTCTAGAAGGTATAATTGCTAATGAACATGAATCTGCGTTTGATTTTATGGTTAAAAAAGGAAAGGAAATGGGTTTAGAAAATTAGTCATGATAAAAAAAATTCAATTTTTTTCAAAAATTTCAATAATTCTAGTTTTTCTTGTTATTCTTGCTGGATCAACAGTAAGAATGACAGGTAGCGGAATGGGTTGCCCTGATTGGCCAAAATGTTTTGGATATTATATTCCACCGACAGATATTTCCCAAATTTTATTCAAGTCAAATAATGATTACTCAAAGGGTCAAATGATTTTATATGATAAAAAAAAATTACTTGTTGCTAAATCTGACTTCATTAGCAATGATATAATTAATTTTGATAATTGGAAAGTATATGAAAAACATGACTATGTCCTGTTTAACCCTGTACATACATGGTTTGAATTTATTAATCGCTTATTAGGAGCAGTTTTAGGATTATCTATTTTAATATTATTTCTTTTTAGCCTGAGTAGTTGGCAAAAAAAACCAATTATTTTTATTACATCTCTTCTTTCACTCTTAGCAGTTTTATTTCAAGCGTGGTTAGGAAAAACTGTTGTTGATTCAAACCTCGTTCCATATAAAATTTCAATTCACATGCTAATGGCGCTTGTTCTTGTTGGGCTTTTGCTATGTGTTCGTTCATTGTCAAAAAAATTAGACTTCAAAATAATTTTAAATAAACCCACAACTCTTTTAATTTACTTTTCTTTTTTATTAACTATAATCCAAATAGCATTGGGATTAGAAGTACGTGAATTTATTGATACACAAATTGACAAATGGGGTTATGATTTTTCAAATTATTGGTTATTATATCCAGAAAAAAATTTTTATGTCCATCGAAGCCTCTCTGTTTTAGTTTTAATTAGTAATTTCCTAATTTATTATCTAATTAAAAAACAAGGAAGTGAGCTAACATTTATTAATAAAATCATTCTATTAATTGCAATAGAAATTTTTCTTGGAATCTTGATGTACTATTTTAATTTTCCATTTGCATCACAACCTCTGCATCTACTTATAGCTACATTTCTTTTTGGAATTCAGTTTTATTGGATTTTAAGAATTAATAAAAAAACATATGGTTTATCAATTTAGAATAATACTTGACGCTGAAGATGATGTAATAAGAGACATCGCTATCAAATCAAATTCAACTTTTGAAGATTTTCATAACTCAATTATAAAATCATTTGGATTCAATGGCTCTGAAATTGCTACATTTTACGTAAGTGACGATAATTGGAATCAAGGTGAGGCCATATCATTATTTGAGATGAACACAAATGATTTAATCATGTCTAACATAAAATTGGAAGAAATTTTTAATAAGAATAATAAAATGTTATATGTGTATGACTTCTTAAAACTATGGACATTTTTTATAGAACTGAATAAAAAAATTGAAATAGATGATAAAAATAATAACCCCAAGTTGATATTTTCTCATGGAGTACTTCCCGAAAATCCACCAGAAAAAAAATTTATTTGTGATAATACAAAAAATTTAGATTTTGAGAATGATTTATTTGATGATCAAAATATTGATAATTTTGGTGAAAATTATTACTAATTTCTGATGCTTAGCATCTGATGATTTTCGTAGTTTCTCTTGATAAAATTAAAAGAAGCTTTAAGAATTTCTCCCATCGAGTTACTCTTTTTAAACATAGAATAACTTGTTAATTTAAAAATTTCATTTCTTAATTTAAATATATTTTCTTTCGTAGAAATGTGGTCGTTTAACATACACTTTAATAGGTGAGTAAGGCGAGACTCATTTGAAAGAATTCTTCTTGCAACAATAGCTCTTTCTTCAATTTTATACTGATCGACAGATGATTTACTTAAACAATCCTTAACAAGTTCAACCATTTTTAAGTTTTCTTTAAAAAATTGTGGTCTATAAACTTTTAAATTTCCCTCGTACGACTGTTGGTCAAAATCAATTGATCTAATTTTATAAATTACCTTGTCAAAATCATGAATCGGTGTTATGACATAATTATAGGATCTCATGTCTCCAAGTAGTCGTATCATACATCTTTCATTAAATTTTACAAAAGATTTTGCAATTTGATTTTTTTCAACTTTTGAGCACTTTATTAACATTTCGTTAATAAAATCATCTCCAGGAATTCCTGCTATGTGCTCCTCTATCAGAGTATTTTGATAAACTAGAAAGTTTAAATTGTAAGGAGATAACATATGTTCGAGTTCTAAACCATATATTCTTGATGCATCCCCTTTTTTAACATAGAAATAGGTAAAGTTGTCATTGATTATGTTTCTTACTTTAATTCGAAAGGGTTTTGAATTTCCGAACGTACAATAGTCAACAGCATCTATATTTAAATATGGTTCAGAAATGTTACTACCATCCGAATGTAGTAAAGAGTAGACCTCTTTAAGTTTTTTGTCAATTTCAATCCTATCACTATCAGAGTAAAATACTCTCACCCACAAACTATCATTGTCTTTTTTATTCATTAAGGCTGTTGAACCATGAAAAGTTAAAAGATCTTTGTATTCAATTGGAATTTTAGTGTAACGTGAAAACAGCTCTAAGTAGTCTTTTAAAAAAGTAATTATAGAAAAACATGGTTTTTTTCTAAACATCAATTTGTCTAACATATTTCAAATTTATGATTTAAAAAAAATCATTTCAAATTGAAAAAAAAATTAAATGTTTTTATTTTTGATATAGCTATGAAATTTCAATTAAATTCTGATTTTAAGCCAACAGGTGATCAACCTAAAGCAATCGAAGCATTAAAAAATGGAATTAACAACAACGAGAAGTTTCAAACCTTACTCGGGGTAACAGGTTCTGGAAAAACATTTACAGTTGCTAATGTAATTAATGAAATTAATAGACCTACATTAGTTCTTGCTCATAATAAAACATTAGCAGCACAGCTATACTCTGAATTTAAACAGTTTTTTCCGAAAAATTCAGTAGAATATTTTGTTTCTTATTATGACTATTATCAACCAGAAGCATATATCCCTGCTAGTGGAACCTATATCGAAAAAGATTTATCAATTAATGAAGAAATCGAAAAATTAAGATTAAGCACCACTTCTTCACTTCTTTCTGGAAGAAAAGATATAATTGTAGTTGCATCAGTCTCATGTTTGTATGGAATAGGTAACCCTATTGAATTTAAAAAAAATATAATTCATATTTCTAAAAACTTGGTCATTGCTAGAACAAAACTTTTGAATAATCTCGTTCAAAGCTTGTACAGTAGGACTACTAATGAATTTAGCCATGGTAATTTTAGAGTTAAGGGAGATATAATTGATATATATCCAAGTTATGCAGATAATGCTTTCAAAATTCATTTTTTTGGAAATCAGATTGAGGTAATTGAATTATTTGATCCAATCACAAATAAAATTTTAGATTCAGTAGATGATTTATCAATATATCCAGCAAACATGTTTGCTACGTCTCAAGATGTTTTACTAAATACAATTCATCAAATTCAAAATGATTTGAAGAATCAAATAGATTTTTTTAAAAACTGTGGAAAACATTTAGAAGCTAAAAGATTAGAGGAAAGAACAAATTTTGATCTAGAAATGATAAAAGAATTGGGTTATTGCTCAGGAATTGAAAATTATTCAAGATATATTGATGGAAGAAAACCTGGAACTAGACCATTTTGTCTTTTAGATTATTTTCCAGACAATTATTTGATGGTAGTAGATGAAAGCCATGTAACTTTATCGCAAGTTCATGCTATGTATGGTGGAGATAGAAGTAGAAAAGAAAATTTAGTTGAATATGGTTTTCGCCTTCCGGCTGCAATGGATAATCGACCACTAAAATATGAGGAGTTTGAAAATCTACAAAATCAAGTTATCTATGTTAGTGCTACTCCTTCTGACTATGAACTCACTAAAACTGACGGTTTTTATGTTGAACAAATTTTAAGACCCACGGGCTTACTTGATCCAATAATTGAGATCAGACCATATGAAAATCAAATTGATGATTTAATTGAAGAAATTCAAATTAGAAATGAAAAAAATGAAAGAACATTAGTTACAACATTAACTAAAAAAATGGCTGAAGAATTGACGAAATATCTGACTCGTATTGACATTAGATGTCGTTACATTCACAGCGATATTGATACTATTGAGAGAGTTGAAATAATTCATGAGTTAAGAAAAGGGATGTTTGATGTTCTAATTGGAGTCAATTTACTAAGAGAAGGACTTGATCTTCCAGAAGTTTCCTTAGTGGTTATTCTTGATGCTGATAAGGAAGGTTTTCTTAGATCAGCAAGATCATTAACTCAAACTGTTGGAAGAGCTGCGAGAAATGTTAATGGGATGGCTATTATGTATGCTGATAGAATTACAAAAAGTATGAAAAAAACAATAGATGAAACCAATTACAGAAGAAAAAAACAATTAGAGCATAATAAATTAAATAATATTACACCAAGTCCTTTGGATAAAAATATTGAAGATATTTTTGAGAAACTTGAAAAAAATGAAAAAGAATCTAATATAAAAATTGACAACTTAAATATTTTAAATAAAGACCAGCTTAAATCATTAGTAATAAAAACAAGAAAAGAAATGGAAAAAGCCGCCACTGATATGAATTTTATCAAAGCGGCTTTTTTTAGAGATGAAATTAAAAGAATTCAAAATCAAATTGAATCTCAAAATGATTAAAAATTTATTTAATTTCAATCTGTTTTTTCGGTTCAGGAATAGCTTCTTTGTGCTTTGGTAATGATATTGATAAAATTCCATTTTCATATTTAGCTTTTATTAAGCTTGTATTAATAGAATCAGGAAGTCTAAAACTTCTTTTAAAATTATCGTACCTATATTCCTGACGAGTAAAATTATCTGAATCATCATTATTTGTAAATGACTCACTTGAAATGGTTAATATTTGGTCCTCAAGTTCAATAATAAAATCTTTACGATTTTTACCTGGAACAGCTAGATTTAATTCGAAAAATTTTTCATTATCTAAAATATTAACTGAAGGTAAATGGTTTCTTTTTAATGTTCTTGAATCAAATATGTTACTTCCAAAAAAGTCATCAAAAATTGATGTAAACAGTTGATCTGTGTTTCTATGTACTAAATTCATAATATTTAATTTTTAATTATACAAACTACATTATTCAATATTTGTACCATAAAATATATATGACATATTGACATAAAAAATTAGAAGATAAATGTCATTTTGTCTTTTAAAGAAGAGCTTTTTGAACTTTTTCTGCGGCCTCTTTAAATAAAATTGCACTTTCAACCTTTAGATTTGAGTTGTCAATTATTTTTTTTGCCAATTCTGAATTTGTTCCTTGCAATCTGACTATTATAGGAACATTAATATCATCAGCCATGTTATTGTATGCATCTACAATACCTCTAGCGACTCTGTCGCAACGAACTATACCTCCAAAAATATTAATTAATATAGCCTTCACAGATGGATCTTGTAAAATAATTTGAAAAGCAGATTTTACCCTAGATGCGTCTGCTGTACCTCCAACATCAAGAAAGTTCGCTGGTTCTCCACCTGCTTGTTTAATTAAATCCATCGTAGCCATTGCAAGCCCAGCACCATTAACCATACAACCTACATTACCATCTAAATCAACATAATTCAAACCAACTTCCTTAGCAGAAACATCTAAGGGATTCTCTTCTCTAATATCTCTCATAGATAAAATATCAGGATGTCGAAAAAGTGCATTGTCATCTATTGTTACTTTTGAATCAACAGCAATTATTTTATCATCTGCAGTTTTTAAAACAGGATTGATTTCAAATAAAATTGCATCCGAGGCCACGTATGATTTATACAATGAAGACACGAACTTTATCATTTCTTTATATGAGATACCGCTCAAACCTAAATTAAAAGCAATTTTTCTGGCTTGATATGGTAACATTCCAGTAAATGGATTAATTTCTTCATAAAAGATTAAATCAGGATTTTCTTCGGCAACTTTTTCAATATCAACTCCGCCTTCTTTTGAATACATAATTACATTTTTTGCAAATTTTCTATTTAACAATATAGAAATGTAGAATTCTTGTGGCTCAGATTTACCAGTATAGTAAACATCTTGAGCAACTAAAACCTGATTAACTAATTTTCCTTGTTTAGAGGTTTGAGGAGTAATTAATTTCATACCCAATATTTCACTAGATATTTTTTTAACCTCATCATAAGACTTTGCGAGCTTAATTCCACCCCCTTTGCCCCTTCCTCCAGCATGTACTTGAGCTTTAATTACAAACCAATTTGATCCTGTTTCAAGATTTATTTTTTTTGCAGCATCCAAGGCTTTTTCAGGAGTTTCAGCAACTATACCTTTTTGTATACCAACGTTGTAATTATCTAAAATTTGTTTTCCCTGAAATTCGTGAAGATTCATAATTTTTTTTCAAAAATAACAATTCATACAATGAAATTATAGATTAAATCGAATTGTTTTTATTAATAATAATTAATTCTATTTTTGAAAACTCAAAATAAAATATTTTGTTCAAATGAAAATTGATGATTTAATATCAATCAGTCAAAAGTTTGGTAGTCCAATATATGTATATGATGCTGCTTTCATCAAATCTCAGTATAAAAGACTTAGTGATGCATTTAGCGCTGTTGAGAATTTAAATATTAAATATGCTGTCAAAGCATTATCCAATATAAACATAATTAAAATCCTTAATTCCTTAGGAAGTGGACTAGACACAGTATCACTACAAGAAGTTCTAATTGGGCTAGAAGCTGGCGTTAAACCAAATGAAATAATTTATACTCCTAATGGGGTGTCACTTAACGAAATTGAACAAGTTGTTAAATTGGGTGTACAGATAAACATTGATAATTTAGATGTTTTAGAACAATTTGGCGCACAATATCCCAAGGTTCCCGTTTGCATTAGAATTAATCCACACATTATGGCAGGTGGTAACTCAAAAATATCAGTCGGTCACATCGATTCAAAATTTGGAATTAGCATTCATCAGCTACCTCATTTATTACGCATTGTTAAAAACACAAAAATGAACATAAATGGAGTTCATATGCACACAGGTAGTGATATTTTAGATATTGATGTTTTTTTACAAGCAGCAGAAATTTTATTTGATACTGCAAAATCTTTTTCAAATCTGGAGTTTTTAGATTTTGGGAGTGGATTTAAAGTTCCTTACAGTCCAAATGACAATGAAACTAATATCAAAGAACTTGGTGAAAAACTTTCAAAAAGATTTAATAATTTTTGTTTAGAATACGGAAAAAAATTAAATCTAACATTTGAACCAGGAAAATTTCTCGTAAGTCAAGCTGGCTATTTTCTAACCACTGTAAATTCAGTCAAACAAACAACTTCTACAGTATTTGCTCAAGTTAATAGCGGCTTTAATCATTTTATTAGACCAATGTTATATGGTTCAAAACATAGAATTGAAAATCTTTCAAATCCCAGCGGAAGAGAACGATTTTACACAGTGGTTGGTTATATCTGTGAGACAGATACTTTTGCATCAAATGCTAAAATTTCTGAAATTAGTGAAGGAGACATCCTATGTTTTCACAATGCTGGAGCATATTGCTTTAATATGGCTAGTAATTATAATTCTAGATTAAGACCTGCTGAAGTATTATGGCATAATAATACTGCAAAATTAATTAGAAAAGAAGAAACTTTTAAAGACTTAATGAAAAACCAAATAATAGCTGATTTGGATTAACAATAATATTAACTTATTCTATTAATCCAGATCCTATTAATTCATTTCCAATATACCATACTGCAAATTGACCCGCAGAAATTGCTGTTTGTGGTTTTTCGAAAATTAAATATGAGTTTTTTGTTTTTTTAATTAAGGTTGCCTTGAAAAGTTTTTGACGATATCTAAAACGAGCCAAAACTTTGAGATTCGATTTTTGAAAATCAGAATTTATCCAATTAATTTTATCTGTTTTCATTTTTAATCCCATTCTTCTTAGACCAGGGTGGTTTTTTCCCTCGCCAACATAGATTATATTATCATCAACATTTAGACTTATAACAAAAAGAGGTTTTGAATATCCACCAACACCAAGTCCTTTCCTTTGACCAATTGTGAAAAAATGAGCTCCGTTATGCTCCCCAATTTTGATACCGTCGCTTGGAACGTAATTAAATTCTTGTGAAAGAGCCTCTGGAGATCTTCCTCTTTCAATGCTATACATTTTATGACCTGAATTAATTAAAATAATTTTTCCTTTTTTAATTTTTAGTTTTTGTTGAAGAAAATCAGGAAGAGAGACTTTTCCAACAAAACATAATCCCTGAGAATCTTTTTTTTCAGCAGTAATTAAACCTTGTTCCGAAGCAATTTTTCTCACATCTTTTTTAGTGTAGTCACCAATTGGGAAAAGACTTTTTGAAAGCTGCTTTTGATTGAGTTGGCACAAAAAATATGATTGATCTTTTTCATTATCAACACCAGAAAATAGCTTAAAAATTTTTTTATTATTTCCATGATTATACTCTTTCTTTATGCAATAGTGACCAGTTGCTATAAAATCAGCTCCTAAAGCCACAGCAGTTTCTAAAAAAATGTCGAATTTTATTTCTCTATTACACAATACATCTGGGTTGGGTGTTCTTCCATTTTCATATTCTGAGAACATGTAGTCAATAATTTTTTTCTTGTATTCTTTGCTAAAGTCAAAAGTTTGAAATGGAATTTTAAGTTTGTTCGCTACAATTAGTGCATCATTACTATCATCAATCCATGGGCATTCATTAGAAATCGTGACCGTCTCGTCGTGCCAATTTTTCATGAACACTCCAATAACTTCATAACCACTTTTTTTTAATAAATATGCGGCTACACTTGAATCTACCCCACCAGAAAGGCCAACTATTACACTTTTACTTTTCATTGAAATTTAAAGCTATCTTACTTTCCTCTTAGCCTCTTTTGTTCTTCAGCTTTTTTCATTAGTTCTTCCATCTTCATTTGAAACCTGCTTTGTTTTTTAGGCTTTTTTCTATTCTCTTCAATTTTTGCAAGTATTTTATCTTGGTCTATTATAAAATTTTGAATAAATAAAAAGATTGATATCATCAAAAGATTTGAAATAAAATAATACAAACTAAATCCGCTTGAGTAATTGTTAAAGAAAAATAATAACATTACGGGCATTAGATATATAATGAATTTCATATTTGGCATGCCAGGTTGGGATGGCTGCATTTGCTGTCCAGCAGTAAATCTCGAATAGAAAAAAATCGCAATTGATGCGAGTAGAGGGAATAAGCTAATATGATTTCCGTAAAAAGGTATTGTGAAAGGTAAATTTGCAATAACATCATATGATGATAAATCATCAGCCCAAAGAAATGATTTTCCTCTTAGTTCGAAAGCGATTGGAAAAAAATAAAATAATGGTATAAATAAGAATGAAGAAAAGAATGCAGGTAAACAACCAGATAAAGGACTAGCCCCAGCCCTGCTGTACATTTTCATTGTTTCTTGCTGTCTTTTTACAGCATCGTTCTTAAACCTTTCGTTTATTTTACTAATATCAGGTCTTAAAATCCTCATTTTTGCTTGAGAGACGTATGATTTATACAAAACTGGGGAAATAACTAACCTAATAATTATAGTAAGTAAAATAATTGCTATTCCATGTGAAAAGTAATTTGTTAAAAATCCAAACAATGGAAAAAATATGTTTTTGTTAATCCAACCAAAAACACCCCATCCAAATGAAATACTTTCTTCTAAATTTTCGTCGTATGTTTTTAGAATTGAAAAATCTGTTGGACCCATATACCAATCAAAAACTAAATCAAACGTGTTTCCATCATAAAATATTTTACTATCAGTTTTAAAAAATTTTAAAAATTTAGATTCTTCAATATCATCGCCGCTGATTGACTTCCAACTAATTTCATTATCAATTAATGGCTTATTAGGAATTAAAATAGAGCTAAAAAAATGTTGAGTATAGGAAATCCAAAAAATTTCCTTTAGATTTTCACTTTCTGAGTACCAAAGGGAATTATATTTATTTTTATCATTCTTGTAGGACATAAATGTATACCTATCTTCATATTGGGCACTTTTGGAATTCCTAAGGCTATTCATTTCCCAAGAAAAATCTATCGGAACTGATTTATCTAGCACCTGGTCAACATCATTAATTCTTATTTCAAATCTAAATCTGTAACCATCTTTTGGTAATACATATTTAAATTTAATATTTCCATTTGAGCTAATTTTAGCTCGTAAAATAATCTCTGAGCTAATGTTTGAATTATTTACTTCAGAATCAAACTTTAAAAATTTACTCTGAATCAATTCTCCTGATTTTTTTGTGAAAATTATGTTTAATTTATTGTTATCACCATTTACTAAATATAGAGGCTGCTTGTTGTAATTCAATTCATCCTTGATTAAAAGATTTTGGATTAATCCTCCATGGCTAGTTACATCAAAAGAAATAAGTTTATTTTCAATATTTATAATTTTTTCTTCTTTGTCATTATAGATTTCGACATTATAATCCTTTTCTGTTAAAAATAAATTTTCATTACTTTTTGAACTTGAAATTTCTGAACTGACTACTTCATTATTTTGATTTTCAGAAACTTCATCTGGGGAAAAAGTGTACATATACCAAACGAACAAAATAGACATTAATAGCAATCCTACAATATTTAATGGCGATGTTCTTTTCTCTTCCATTTAATTATTTTTTTAATTACAACAAGCTTTAATAAATGATTTAAACAATGGGTGGGGATTCAAAACCGTGCTTTTGTACTCTGGATGAAATTGAACTCCAATAAACCATGGGTGGTTTTTAATTTCAATTATTTCGGCAAGACCGGTTTTAGTGTTTACACCTGAAATATTTAATCCACTACTTTTTAATTTTTTTAAATATTTATTGTTTAGCTCATAACGATGTCTATGTCTTTCACTTATTTCAGATGCATTGTATATAACTGAAGCTCTACTATTAGGCTCAATTTTACAATCCCAGGCGCCTAATCTCATTGTTCCACCTTTATTAATTATTTCTTTTTGATTTTCCATAAGATCAATAACTGGGAATTCGGTATCAATATCCATCTCAGTAGAATTTGCTTTTTTTAAACCTAAAATATTTCTCGAATATTCAATAACAGCCATTTGCATTCCTAAACATATACCAAAAAAAGGAATTTTATTTTCTCGAACATATTTTATAGCACTAATTTTTCCTTCTATCCCTCTATTACCAAATCCAGGTGCTACGATTAGGCCATCAATATTTTGAAGTCTGGTTTTACAATTTTCATTTGTTAATTCTTCTGAGTGAATCGAGTCGACATTAACTTTGACTTCATTAGCAGCTCCAGCATGAATTAAGGATTCAAGAATTGACTTATATGAGTCTTGAAGTTCAACATATTTTCCTACCAAGCCAATTTTTATAGATTTTTTTGGATTTTTCAGCTTTCTCAAAAAATCTTTCCATTTTGATAAGTCTGGCTCCAAGTTGTCAGGCAATGATAACATTTTTAAAACAACCCTATCTAAGCCCTCTTCATACATCATTAAGGGGACATCATATATAGATTCAGCATCTATTGATTGAATTACAGCTTCGCTTTTCACATTACAAAATAGAGCTATTTTCTTTTTTATATCTTCTGATAGCTGATGCTCAGTTCTACAAACGAGTACATCAGCAATTATACCACTTTCCATGAGAGTCTTTACTGAGTGTTGGGTAGGTTTAGTTTTTAATTCTGCTGCAGCGGACAAATAAGGAACTAAAGTCAAATGAACAACAATGCAATTTTCCTCACCCAATTCCCATCTTAATTGTCTTACTGCCTCTATGTATGGAAGTGATTCAATATCACCAACAGTGCCTCCGATTTCTGTGATTACAACATCAAAGTCACCAGTTTCTCCTAGGGCTTTAATTCTATCCTTAATTTCATTTGTAATGTGTGGTACAACCTGAACAGTCTTACCCAAAAACTCTCCTCTTCTCTCTTTATTAATAACACTTTGATAAATTCTTCCTGTAGTTACGTTATTTTTCTGAGAAGTTTTAACATTTAAAAACCTTTCGTAATGACCTAAATCTAAATCAGTTTCAGCTCCGTCTTCAGTAACAAAACATTCCCCATGCTCATATGGATTTAATGTTCCTGGGTCAACATTTATATAAGGATCAAATTTTTGGATAGTAGTTTTTAAGCCTCGGGATTGAATAAGTTTAGCAAGAGAGGCAGAAATAATTCCTTTTCCTAAGGAAGAAGTAACACCACCAGTTACAAAAACATATTTACATTGACTCATTTATAGCCTACTTTCGTTATCAAAAATACAAAGAATTAACTACGTAAATTTTAAATTATTTTAGGTGCAATTTTCTTGGAACAATTTCCACAATAGTATCTTGCTGATGTTGTACTAAAAAACTAGAGTAGTTACCAAAGCTATTGTCATGTTTTTTTGAATAATTAAAATTATGTAACAAATATTTTGACTCTCCTAAATTAATTGCGTCTAAAAAATTACCTGCTATAGCAATTCTTAATGCGACGTCCATTGTCAAATCGTAACCTTTAATTGATATTCGATTGGGATTTTTACCAAATTTATTACTATAATTACTTTCAAACTTTATAAGAATACTATCCTTTTTTTCTAAAAAATAACTAGGAAAGGTAAACTTGATATTGCCAAGATGTTTTTTTGAAATATTAATATCATCATAATTTGGGGAACGATAGTGGGTTATAAGTTGAACATGCCTATCTATCCTTTTTTGAGCATTTAACATAGATGTCATACTAGAAATAAGGTTCAACTTGTCGGTTTCCAAGAAAACCAAGTTTTCTCTGTTGGGAGTTAACAATGAATCTATATCATTAGGTTTTATAAAATCAAAATCTTGGTCAGGTCTGATTAATTCGGCAAGCTGAAACTGTTTTTTTAATTTTGACTCAGTTTCTAAATTATAATTGTCTGCAATTACTATTACACATGGATTTTCATATAATGAGTCGATTTTATTTAAATATATACTAATATGGTTTGATAAAATTTGTTTATCCGGGATTGAATTAAACGAGCTACTAAAGCCTGAAATATTATTAAGAGTTAATGGAGAAATCAAAGGCTTTTTTATAATAGCCATTGATTTAGCGAATCTTTCAAAATTCTTTGGAGTAAATGGTCCAATTATCAAATCAAAACTTTTGAAATCAATTTCATTCAAAAGCTTTTCAACTTCCAAAATTTGATTTTTGGTATCGAAAACTTCAAGATTAATAGAAAGGCCTAGATTCCTTAAACTGTCTAAAGCAGCTGTCATACCATTGTAAAAGTCTATAGAAATTGTTGTTAAATTTTTTTCTGATAAGGTTTTAAAAAGCTGATCTGCAGAATCTAATTCTATCTCAGAAATCCTGAATGGCGCAAGCAAGGCTAGCTTAACACTTTTCTTTAAGAAAGCACTATCAGAAAAATTGGATTTTACATTCAAATCAAAATTTAATAAATTTTTGGGAATTTTAAGAATCATACCTTCTTTTAAAACTTCATTTATTAAACTTGGGTTATGTTTTTCAATTTCACTTCTGTTGGCTCCAAGTTTTTTTTGCAGGCTGTAAAAACCTTCTTTTGGCTTTACTTTATAAAAAAAATAATTATTAGAATCGATTAAATTGATTTTTTCTGGAATTTTTAATTTAACTCCAATTGGAAGGGTATCTCCAATTTTTGGATTTAATTTTTTTAAAGAATCTAAACTAATTCCATATTTTTTGAAATACTGTAAAGAGTTTCATTTGATTTAACGTTATGGGTAAGAGATGGTATGGAATCAGACTTATAAACTAAATTAGTTAATTTGTATCGCGGAATTTTTAACTTGTCTTTTCTTTTTATTTTTTCAGCATGAGGATTAAACTCAATGATTTTATCTATATCAATATTATACCTGATGGCAATTTGGGCCAAAGTTTCATTCTTTTTTACTTTGTGAATAATAAAATGTGATATGTCATAATTTTGAGCCAGCCCATTACAGCAGCAAATGAATATCATTAATAAAGTGAAAATTTTACTCCCACTCAATTGTTGAAGGAGGTTTTGAACTAATATCATAAGTCACACGATTTATACCTGGAACACGATTAATAATTTTATTTGATACATTTTGTAAAAATTCATATGGTAAATTTACCCAATCGGCAGTCATTCCATCTGTTGATGTTACTGCTCTTAATACAACACATTTTTCATATGTTCTCTCATCGCCCATAACCCCAACTGAACTGACCGGAAGTAGAATGACCCCGGCTTGCCATACCTTATTATACAATTTTTTTTCAATTAAAGCATTTATAAAAATTGAATCTGCTTCCTGTAACATCTTAACTTTATCTTTCGACACCTCTCCTAATATTCTAATAGAAAGTCCTGGGCCCGGAAAAGGGTGTCTATTTAAAATAATTTCATCGAGACCTAAACTTTTCCCAACCTTCCTAACTTCATCTTTAAATAACGTCTTTAATGGTTCAATAATTTTTAATTTCATATAATCAGGTAAGCCTCCAACATTGTGATGCGATTTTATGGTGGCTGAAGGTCCTTTGACCGAAATGGACTCTATTATATCTGGGTAAATTGTTCCTTGTGCTAGCCATTTTGCCCCTTTAATTTTACGAGATTCATCATCAAAAACTTCAATAAAAACATTCCCAATTATTTTTCTTTTACTTTCGGGATCGATGACTCCTTTTAATTTAGATAAAAAATTTTCAGAGGAATCAACTCCTTTAACATTTAAACCCATTTTTTTATATTGAGATAATACAGAACTAAATTCGTTTTTCCTTAGCAAACCATTATTAACAAAAATACATTGAAGGTTGTTTCCTATTGCTTTTTTCAGAAGAATTGCAGCTACTGATGAATCAACTCCTCCGCTCAAACCCAATATAACCTTTTCATTTCCAATTTTTTTCTTAATTAAATTAACTGTTGATTCAACAAAAGCATTTGGAGTCCATTCCTGCGGAATTTTTGAAATATCAACTAAAAAATTTTTTAAAATTTGGAACCCATCTTTGGTATGATAAACCTCGGGGTGAAACTGTATGCCGAACGTTAAATCATCATCCATCGAAAAAGCTGCGTTAACAACATCTTCGGTTGAAGCAATATTAACAGCTCCAATCGGAAGCTTTTTAATTGTATCGCTGTGGCTCATCCAAACTTGCGAATCAATTTTTACATTTTTAAAAAATTTATTTTTTTTAAGTTTTATTAATCTTGCCCGACCATATTCTCTAATATTGGACGGAGAAACTTCTCCTTCATTAGAGTGAGCTAACAGCTGAGCACCATAACAAATGCCAAGTATTGGTATTTTCTTACGAAATATATTAAGATTTGGTTTAGGTGAATTTTTTGACCTTACTGAGAATGGAGAACCAGAAAAAATAACAGCATTATAATTAAAAAAATCATCAGGAATTTTATTGAAAGGTAATATTTCACAATAAATTGAAAGTTCCCTAACTCTTCTAGCTATTAATTGTGTGTATTGTGAACCAAAGTCAAGAATTAAAACTTTGTTATGCATATGTAAAAATACAACTTAAGTTCATGTAAAAATTAATTTTTTAATAATGCGATTTACTAGATCTCAACAACACTTATGTCGCCATAAATTCTAGAAAAAAGTTTATTTAACGATTCAATAAAAAAATTTAATCCTTTGCTGTCGATGAAATTTGAAAAATGGGCTTCTCTTTCTTGTAAAATTTCATTTGGTAAAATTTTATCTCGTAAAACCAAAGCTCTTTTAATTTCATTTTTTAAATTAATTCTCTGAGCTTTTAATAGTCTATTTTCTAAATTTTCAATAGCTCTAATATGTTTTTTTTCTTCGGCATTAACAGCGCCTAAAAAGGATTTGTCTGTTTTTTTTGCAATTTCTCTAAAAAAAATAAACTCTTTAATAAAATTGTTTTTTTGATTTGAAAAATCAATATTTATTTTACTATATTTTTTTACAATTTTGTTTACAAATGATGATCTATCAACAAAAAAATCTTGAAAATCAATATCTAAATTTTTACATTTAATCACATCTTTTTTAGAAAGTAAAACCAAACTTTTTCTAATTTTGAGCAGCGGGAAAAAAATCTTGTGCTTCTCAAACGAGGATTTCAATTGTAACCAATATGAAATTTCGGAAGTTCCCCCAATTGTAACAATATTTGGTAAAATTCTTTCTTGAAATAATGGTCTTAACAAAACATTAGGGGAAAATTTTTCAACAGATGATTCGATTTCATCAATAATTTCTGATTTGTTCCATTTTTTTTTGTTATCTGTAGTTCTGTATATATTGCCATCAAAAACAATTCTAGAACGTTTGTTGTTGTTTATATAAAATAAATTGATTGCTCGAGGATTAGCTTGTGCTTTAAACCCATTTAAAATTATTTTTAATTTATTATTAGTGGAGGATACACACTCATAAATAATTTTATTTTTTATTTCATTTTTAAAAGTCGGTTTAAAAAACTTTTTTAAAGTTTTTTTATTGGCATCAATTATTACAATACCATATTTACCGAAAAGGCTATGGATGAAAAGTCTCGTGGATTCTGCGTAACTAATATCTTTTAAATAACAATAACCAAATAATTCAATCAAATCCATATATAAAAAATTTGTTTTGTAAAGATTTTTAAGGTCATTATAAATTTTTTCTAAACCTAAATTAGAAATTGTTCCAACTGGTGACTGTTTAGTGTTTTTTCTCCAAACCATATTATAATCATTAAACTTAAAATTGTTTACCTCATTAAAATCATGATCCTCGCTTGCCATCCAAAAAATAGGAACAAAATTGTACTTTTTATATTTTTTTGAAAGTGATTTTGAGGTTTCCAAAACATCTAAAATTTTATAAAGAAAATACATCGGACTACCAAATAAATTTAATTGATGGCCTGTGGTAATACTAACAGTGTTTTTTTTCTTTAAAAGCTTAATATTATTTATTGTTTCAGAATTATTATCTAAATTTTTATTTTGGATTAGAAGCTCTTTTACTAATATATTTCGCTCTAACAAACTAAAATCTTCACATCTTGAACGAATTTTTTCTAAAGCAGAATCGTGAGAAAATTTACCACTATGAAAATCGTTTAATTTATTTTGAGCAAAAGCATTGATTATTTTCGAGTTATTAAAACTATTTGAATTAAAACTTTTTATTAAACGCATATCACATTAATTACAATGGTTCTCCAACTAAATCATAATCATTGGCGGAAGTAATTCTAAGATTGGAAAAATCTCCAATTTTCATATAATTTTTTTTGGCGTCCACCAAAACCTCATTATCTACGTCGGGAGAATCATATTCAGTTCTTCCAATATAAAATTCTCCCTCTTTTCTGTCTATAACACATTTTAATACTTTTCCAACTAAGTTTTGATTTTTATCTCTAGAAATTCTTGATTGAATTTTCATTATTTCGTTGATTCGTTTTTGTTTAATCTGTTCACTCACATTGTCAATTAGATTATATGCATGAGTATTTTCCTCATGACTATATTTAAAACACCCCAATCTTTCAAAACGGGTTTGTTCAACGAAATTTTTTAATTTTTTAAAATCTTTTTCTGTCTCACCTGGATACCCTACTATAAACGTTGTTCTTATGGCTACTTCTGGTACAGAATCTCTAATTTTTTTTATAAGCCTCACTGTTTTATTTTCGTTTAAACCTCTTCTCATAGATTTTAAAATCGGATTTGAAATATGTTGTAAAGGAATATCAATGTATGAACATACTTTTTTTTGATTGGAAATCACATCTAAAACGTCCAATGGAAATCCAGATGGAAAAGCATAATGCAAACGAATCCATTCAACACCTTCGACATTAGTTAATTTTAAAAGTAAGTCTGCTAATTTTCTTTTTTTATATAAATCAAGTCCATAAAATGTTGAATCTTGTGCGATTATAATAAGTTCTTTTACTCCTTTATTTGCCAACTCTGTAGCATCATTTACTATTTCTTCCATAGGTTTAGAACGATGTGCTCCTCTCATAAGCGGTATAGCACAAAAAGAGCATGGTCGGTCACATCCCTCAGAAATCTTTAAATATGCATAATTTTTTGGTGTTGTTATATGTCTATCTCCTATTAGCTCGTGCTTATAATCCGCACCTAAAGATTTTAAAAGTTGGGGTAAATCAGTTGTTCCAAAATATTTATCAACATTTGGTATTTCTTTTTTTAGTTCTGGTTTATACCTTTCACTTAAACAACCTGTTACATAAAGCTTGTCTATAATCCCTTGATTTTTTTTAGTTGAATATTCTAAAATGGTATCTATAGACTCTTTTTTTGCATTTTCAATAAAGCCACAAGTATTTATAACAACAACATTTCCATCTTTTTCATGGACAACATTTTTATTGTTTGCCTTTAATTGACTCATTAATATTTCAGAATCGTATATGTTTTTTGAGCATCCGAGTGTTACAATATTAATTTTATTAGTTTTTGTGTACTTGGTTCTCATTATTCTTAATTCAAATTCTTGTCAAACAAAAGCAAATCTAAATATTGCTCAGGGACAAATGGTATTAAGTCATCAGCAGCCTCACCAACTCCAATATATTTTATAGGGATCTTCATTTTACTTGAAATACCAATTATCGCTCCCCCCTTTGAGGTTCCATCAAGCTTAGTAACTATTAATCCATTAATATCAGTTACTTTAGAAAATTGCTCAGCCTGAATAAATGCATTTTGACCAGTGCTACCATCTAAAACGAGTAAAACTTCGTGTGGTGCATCAGCGACAACCTTTTTTATAACTCTTTGGATTTTTGAAAGCTCCATCATCAAATTTTGGTTATTATGTAATCTTCCTGCTGTATCAATTAGAAGCACATCTGCCTTTTCTTTTATTGATTTTTCAACAGCAGTATAAGCAACTGAGGCAGGGTCAGAACCCATTCCATTCGAAACCAAAGATATATCGAGTTTATTAGCCCAAATACTTAACTGGTCGATTGCACCAGCCCTAAATGTATCAGAGGCTGAAATGATTACTTTTTTATTTTGATTTTTAAAAAAATTTGCAAGCTTACCAATTGATGTGGTTTTTCCTGTTCCATTAACACCAACCACTAAAACTACATGAAGGTTCTTATTTAAATTTATGTCTTGATTTTCACGACAATCAATTAATTTTAACATTTCGTTTTTCAAAATATTTTTTATTTCGGGAGGATTTTTAACTTGTTGTTCTAAAACTGTTTTTTTTAGATTTTTAATCAAAATGTTTGTTGTATCAACTCCTACATCTGAAAGTAACAAAATTTCTTCTATTTCATCAATTAAATCATCATCTATAGTAGTACTTAAATTAAAAGCCTTGTTAAATCCTTCATTCCAAACAGATTTAGTGGCTTTTAAGCCTTTTTTAAGTTTTTCTGCAGTTCTTTTGAAAAAATTCATGTTATACGCAACTAGTTAAAGTATAAATATAACATCAAAAATGATTATCAAACTATTTTTTAGACAACCAGCTATTAACCTGATCAGGAGGAAGAATCTTCTCAACGAAATTGTATGAGCCAGACTTTTTGGATTTAACCATCTTAATAGCCATGGTCATTCTTTTTGATTTTGTCTGTAATGTCGCGACTGTTTTCTTTGCCATTTCTTATTTAATTTCTTTGTGGACAGTCATTTTTTTTAAAATTGGATTGAATTTTTTTAACTCAATTCTATCAGGGGTATTTTTTTTATTCTTAGTAGAAATATAACGTGATGTTCCAGGAAGACCAGAATCTTTATGCTCTGTACATTCTAAAATTACTTGAATTCTATTGCCTTTCTTAGCCATAATTAAATTATTTTAACAAACCTTGCTTCCTTGCCATTTTCAAAACATGATTTAACCCATTTTTATTAATTGTTTTTAAAGCAGATGTAGAAAGCTTTAATGTTATCCACTTATTTTCTTCATTAATATAAAAACGCTTTTTTATCAAGTTGGCTCCAAAAACTCTTTTAGTTTTATTCATGGCGTGGGAAACGTTATTTCCAACCATCGCTTTTTTTCCAGTAAGTTCACAAACTTTTGACAAATTTTTCTAATTTGGATGGCAAATTTAAGGAAAATATAGTGTTTTAAAAAAATATTTTTACTTGCAAAGTATATCCACTAAAAGCTCTAAGGCATTCTTTATTGTATCTCTCAATTTTTTTTCTCTGTCTCCATGGAAAAAAAATTTTCTAGTTATATGATTTTTCGGAGTTAGTATTGAAATATAGACAGTACCAATTTCTGCTGACGATTCACCTTTTTTGGGACCTAAATTTCCTGTTGTTGCAATTGCAACATCTGAGCCTGATTTAATTTTGATTTGTTTTGCCATCATTTCAACTATTTCACGGCTAACCACAGAATATTTTTTAATTAACTGATCTTCAATTTCAAGTATATTCAATTTCATTGAAGTTGAATAGCATATTATTGAACCTTTATAAAAGGATGATGAGCCAGAATATTTAGATAAAAGAGATCCTAAATTACCTCCTGTACAACTTTCAGCAGTTGAAATAAACCACCCTTTCTTTCGAAGTAACGCACCAATTTTTATAATACTTTCCAATTTATTTTACTTTAAATGTTAATGCTATTTTTTCTCCAATAAATCCTTGAAAATCATCTTCTTTTTTTAAAGTACCAACTCCAGAAGGAGTTCCTGTAAAAATTATATCTCCAATTTTTAATGTAAAAAATTTTGAGGCGTATGAAATTAATTCATCAACACTCCATATCATTAAGCTTGTATTTGATTTCTGAACTAAACAATTATTTTTAAGCAGTTTGAATGGTGTATTATTAATATCAAGAAAAATTTCTTTGCTGTACCATTTACCAATCAAAGCCGAACCATCAAAAGACTTAGATTTTTCCCACGGCAGCCCCTTGGATTTAAGTTCATTTTGTAAATCTCTCGCAGTAAAATCAATACCTAAACTAACTTTATCATAATATTTATGTGCAAATTTTGTTTGAATATGCTTCCCAATTCTATTTATTAAAATGATAACTTCTGCTTCATACTGTACATCATTTGTAAAGTTTGGTATATAAAAAGGAAGATTAGGTTGACATATTGAAGTATCTGGCTTAATGAATAGCACCGGACTTTGAGGCTTTTGATTTTTTAACTCTTGTATATGATCATTATAATTTCTACCTATACAAATTATCTTCATTTAGTTTTTATTTGATTCAAGTTTTATTGATGTTAAAACTTTTTTTGTGTAAAGCGGAAAATCGGCATTTAGAACCCACCCAACATAACCAGGTTCTTTTATTAAAATATCGTGAACTTTTTTCCCTTTATGTTTTCCAAAACCAAAAATTGGTTCATCATTTTCATTTTTTAATACGAATCCAGCATAATCAAAACTTTTTCTTCGGGTTGAAAAGTCACTTAGTTTATCCATGTCATTTTTTAATTCAGTATACTTTGAAATTTGGGCTTTTAATACTTCATATGTAGCCATCGTATCCGCTTCTGCACTGTGGGAATTCTCTAAAATTTTATTGCAATAAAACTTATATGCTGAACTGAGGTTTCTTCTTTCCATTTTATGATAAATATTTTGAATATCAATAGATGGATATTTTTTAAAATTTATATCAATTTCGCAGCGTAACATCTCTTCGGCAAGTAATGGAATATCAAATCTGTCGGAATTAAAGCCAGCCAAATTTGAGTCTTTTATCATTTCGAAAATTTTCTTACTAATTTGTTTAAAAGTAGGTGCATCTTTAACTTTTTCGTTGGTTATTCCATGAACTGCTGTTGTTTCAGGTGGGATGGGAATCATGGGATTAACCAACCATGTTTTTGATTCTTTATTTCCATTTGGAAAAATTTTCAAAATTGAAATCTCAACAATTCTGTCTTTGGTTATATTTATACCTGTTGTTTCTAAATCAAAAAAACAAATTGGGCGTTTTAAAGTTAGTTCCATTAAATATTATTATTTTCTTCCCAATTTTCAATAACTTCTTTCAAACGGGCTATAAACTTTCCACCAGTTGCACCATTAATGACTCTATGATCATAACTTAAGGAAACCACCATTTTTTTCCTAACTGCAATAGCATCTCCAAAATCAGTTTCAACTACTGAGGGCATTTTTCGTATTGCACCCAGTGCTAAAACAGCTAACTGAGGTTGGTTAATTATTGGAGTTCCAGTTAAACTACCAAACATACCAATATTTGATACGGTGAATGTACCATCTTGAACATCATCAGGATTTAGTTTACTATTCCTTGCATTAATAGATAATTCGTTGACTTTTTTTGCTATACCTGTTAAACTAAGTAAGTTCGAGTTTTTTATAACAGGTACAATTAAAGTACCATCTTTAAGAGCTGTAGCCATACCAATGTTAATATCTTTCTTAAAATGAATATTTTTTCCATCAAAAGATGAATTAATAATTGGAAATTCAGGGATAATTTGAGAAATAATATTTATAAATATTGGAGTAAATGTTAATTTAACATTGTGCATGTCAAAAAAATTATTTTTTAATTTTTCTCTCCAATTCCAAATTTTAGTTACATCAATTTCGATAAAAGATTGAACATGTGCGGAAGTCTTTAAACTATTTACCATGTGCTTAGAAATTATATCTTCCATTCTGCTCAATGGAACAATGTTTTCTTCCAAATCTTTTATGTTAATTGTATTATCAATATCATTATTTTTATTTTCAATTGAACTATCAGAGTCTTTTTTCTGATTAATAAATTCTATAATATCACTTTTAGTAACCCTTTTGTCCTTACCTGTTCCAATTATCCCATCAAGTTCTTGAATTGATATATTTTCTTTTTTTGCTATGCTCTTGACTAATGGGGAATAGAATCTTTCACTATTGCTAGAAATTGTATTGTTATTGACTTCCAAAATATCATCAGCCTTATTAATATATATTTCGGGACTAATTGATTCATCTTGAAAAGAAATTTCATTAATTTCTTCAAATTTATCATCATCATCAATTAGATAATCTGTTTCAATTAATGCAATTGTAGTATCAACCGTTACAATATCATTTACATTACATAAAATCTCCTTAATTACTCCATTATGTTCACTAACAATTTCGGAATCTACTTTATCAGTAGCAACTTCAACAACAGGCTCATCGGCCTTTACTTTTTCACCAACTTTTTTAAGCCATTGTGTTATCGTAGCTTCTGAAACACTTTCACCCATTGATGGTAATTGAAGTTTGTATGTTGACATTTATTTTTTTTTCAAAAGTAACAATTAATCAACTCATGACTTACACATTTGTCACATTACCATGAGGAAAGTATTTCGGTCCCCCAACGATAAATTTTCTGTTACTAGTTAAAAAACCATAACTAAATTTAGTTTTATTTCTCTCGATAAAATTTATGGTGTCAAAAAAATTTATTTTACTAAAATCAATTATAATAGTTGTATTATTATTTTGATATTTTTTACAAGAAATCAAATTTGGGAGAAATATTTTTTTAATTCTTTTATTTTTAAACTCAAATTTGTAATCGCTAATGATTAAATATTTTAATGAATTTATTTTCTTTTTAAAAATTGATAAATCACTAATCATTTTAGAAATTCCAAACAGAAAAGAAATAAATCTGCTCATAAATAAATAAATAGGGTTCTGTTTATAATGTTTTTTATAATATTTTGTAATTGCACTGCCAAAAATTATAGCATATGAAAAATTTTTAGCTGTTGATTTCCCTTTGAAATGAATAATTTTTATCCTAGAATTATAATAGTTTTTTTTACCAGCTTTTAACGATCTTATACTAAAGTCTATGTCTTCTCCATACATAAAAAATTCCTCATCAAATCCTTTTAATAAATCAAAATGTTTTTTTGTAGTAAACATAAAAGAGCCAACCAATACATCTGTGTAACCGCTTTGATCTTTATTTAAAGTTAAATTATAATATTGATTGTTTTTATTTGAAAATAGCAAATCAAATCTATAAATTCTTTTAAGTGATTTTAATGGAGTTGGTATGTTTCGTTTCGACTCTTTTAAAAAATCACCAAAACCATTAATTTGTTTAGGCCCAACTATACCAATGTTTGGATTTTTTTTTAGATTATTAATTGCCAATTCAAAAGAGTTTTCAGAAACTATTGTGTCAGGATTTAATATACATAAATATTTACCCTTGGCACTTTTTACTCCAATATTAACTCCTTTAGAAAAACCTAAATTTTTTTTATTTTTAATTAAAACTATATCGGGGAATAATAATCGTATTTGATTAACACTCCCGTCAATTGATCCATTATCTACAACAATTATTTCTGATTTTATTTTTTTGGTTGCCGCAAAAACACTTTGTAAACAAATATCTATGAAATGTTTAGTGTTGTAATTCAAGATGATAATAGAGAGCTCGATATAATTAACTTTTTAAAGATACTTCAAATGGAATCCTGTTTGTAATACTCCTTCCCAACGTTATTTCATCGGCATATTCTAACTCATCACCTACTCCAATTCCCCTTGAAATAGCAGAAAATTTTAAATTGTATTTGTTAAGTTTTTTAAAAATGTAGTAGTTGGTTGTGTCTCCCTCCATTGTATTTCCCAATGCAAAAATTACTTCATCTACTCTACAATTATCTAATCGATTTATCAACTCTTCAATTTTCAAATCATTAGGACTAATCCCATCTATTGGAGAAATTTTTCCACCTAAAACGTGATATAACCCTTTAAATTGACCTGTAGACTCAATAGCTATTACATCTCTCACATCTTCAACAATACATATTATATTGCTGTTTCTTAAACTGTTCGAACATATTGAACAAATTTCTGAATCAGAAATATTAAAACACGATGAACAATAATTAATTTTCTTTCTTAACTCAGAAATCGAATCAGAAATTCTTAGAGTAAGGTCTTTTGGTTGTTTTAATAAATGTAAAACGAGTCTAAAAGCTGTTCTTTTTCCTATACCTGGAAGTTGAGAAATTTCTTCAACTGCTTTTTTAAATAAATTAGACGGATATTCCATATCTAAAAATAAGTTATTTCATTAAAAATAATATCAATTATATATTTACAGTTTGTAATGAATAGTGTAATTTTTATATCCTGTTTAATATTTTACTTTATAATTCTATTTACAGTATCAAAATTTACAAGTGAATATAGCAATAATCGGGTATTTTTTAATGCGAGAAAACAAGCAAAATGGGCTTTAGTTTCGTTTGGAATGATAGGCGCAACACTTTCTGGAATAACTTTTATTTCTGTTCCAGGTTGGGTTCAATCAACTCAGTTGAGCTATATCCAAATGGTATTTGGCTATTTATTAGGATATTTTTTAATAACAAAAATTCTTTTACCTATTTATTATACCTATAATGTAACAAGTATTTATGAGTACTTAAATAAAAGATTTGGAAAAATTTCTCAGCTCACATCATCAAGTTTATTCATTTTTTCAAAATCTATTACTACTAGTTTAAGACTTTTTTTAGTACTTAAAATTGCATATTTGGTTTTTTTAAATAATTCAAAAATTCCATTTGAAGCTACATCTGGAATAATAATTTTGGGAATATGGTTATACACAAAAAAAAATGGCATAAAAACAATTATATATACAGATGTTATTCAAACTTTTTTTATGCTTTTATCGCTTTTTGTGGCTTTAATAATTTTGATAAATACACTAGATATAAGTCTTGGGAATTTTATTAATTGGTGGCATACAAATAAGTTCACAAAAATATTTTTCTTTGACGATTTTAATTCATCAAATTACTTTTTAAAACAATTTATTGGTGGAATATTTATCGCTTTTTGCATGACAGGGCTTGATCAAGATTTAATGCAAAAGAATTTAAGTTGTAAAAATTTAAATGAATCGAAAAAAAATATTTTTGTATTCTCTTTTTTTTTATTTGTTGTTATTTTTTTATTTATGATTTTGGGTGTTCTTTTAGCTACCTTCGCTCAAAATAACTCTGTAGTTTCTAATGGAGACATGCTGTTTTCTGATATTGCTATTAATCACTCATTGGGTTGGGCAATAAAATACAGTTTTGTTCTTGGGTTAATTGCAGCCACTATAAGTAGTACCGACAGTTCAATTACATCAATTACAACAAGTTTTTCTATAGATATCTTCAAGATTGAGAAATTAAAAAATCAAGAAAAATATAGAAAATTTACTCACATATTAACATGTTTTCTAATATGGTTTATTCTTGTTTTTGCAAATAATTTTTTAGTAAATGAAAATTTGATTGAAGATTTTTTGTTTTTTGTTGTATATATTTATGGACCTTTGTTAGGAATCTATATCTTGGGAATTTTTACTAAATTAAAAATATCTGAAAAGCTAGTACCATTAATTTTTGTGTTAAGTCCTGTTTTAAGTTATTTTATTCAATCTTACACCAAAAAATTAATTGGATTCGATTTTGGTTACTCAATAATTGCAGTAAATGGAATAATTAGTTTAGTATTATTTATAATGTCTGGATTTGTATTACCACTTAATAAATGCACTTCCCCAAGTAAATCCACTTCCGAAAGCAGCCAATAAAATATTGTCATTTGGTTTAATTCTACCTTCAGACATTGCCTCAGATAGAGCAATTGGAATCGATGCGGCAGTTGTATTACCATATCTCATTATATTATTAAAAACTTGATTATCATTAAAATTGAATTTTTTTTGAATAAATTGAGATATTCTAAGGTTTGCTTGGTGAGGTATAAATAAATCGATATCCTTTTTTGATAAATTATTTTTTTTTAAAGTTTCATTAATTACTTCGGTAAATCTTATAATGGCATTTTTAAAAACTAATTTACCATTCATATATGGATGATATTTTGGATCGTTTTTATTGTAATCCCTAAAAACTTCGTGAATCCATTTTTTTGTACTTGGTCCAATTACTGATAATTCTTTAGCAAATTTTCCTTGCGAGTATAAATGAGTTGACATTATTCCTTTTTTTAAATCCTTTTCTCTATTGAGGACAACAGCTCCAGCACCATCTCCAAAAATTACAGAAGTAGCTCTACCTCTGGTGGTTAAATCTAATCCGCCAGACTGGTTTTCTGAACCAACAAGTAAAATATTTTTATACATTCCGGTTTTAATAAATTGATCTGCTACAGAAAGTCCATAAATAAAACCAGAACATTGATTTCTAATATCTAATGCAGGACATGTTCCTAGATTCATCATATCTTGAAGAATAACTCCAGATCCAGGAAAAAAATAATCTGGACTTAGTGTAGAAAAAATTACTAATTCAATATCACTATTTTTTATACCAGCATTAGAAATAGCAATTTTTGATGCATTACATGCCATTGAGGCTGTTCCTTCAAAAGATTTTTTTTTAATAAATCTTCTTTCTTTTATGCCAGTTCTTTCAGTTATCCAATCATCTGATGTATCCATTAATTTAGATAAATCGTGATTTGTAACAACATTCCGTGGCAAATAATGGCCTAAGCCAATAATTCTAGAATTATACAACATAAAAATAAATGTATGAAATCTTGATAAAAAAAAGAAGGTGCCTAAAAAAGCACCTTCAACAACTTAACCAAAATTAAACAAACCATTGGATGAAATGGTGTAATTGTTAGGAGTTTCATAGCAATTTTCTCCACATTTCTTTAGAACAATTACTTCACAAATATAAAAATGTTTAACAAAAAAACAAAAATATTAAACAAAATTTTGTGTCAATATGACAGATTGAAAAGTTTGGTATTTTTTTTGGACTTTTGAAGAAAATTTAAATCATGACAAAAGGTAAAATCAACGTTTCTGTAGAAAATATATTCCCGTTAATAAAAAAATTCCTCTACAGTGATCAAGAAATTTTTCTAAGAGAGCTTATTTCTAATGCTACGGATGCAACTCTAAAATTAAAACACTTATCTAATATTGGTGAGACAAAAACCAAATTAAATGATCCAATTATTGAAGTCATAGTAAACAAAAAAGATAAAAAAATTCACATAATCGATAGTGGAATCGGAATGACAAAAGATGAAGTTGGTAAGTATATAAATGATGTTGCTTTTTCAGGCGCAGAAGAATTTTTAAATAAATATAAAGATGCTGATAATGATAGCGGTATTATTGGTCATTTTGGACTAGGATTTTATTCTGCGTTTATGGTTGCTGAAAAAGTGGAGATTATAACAAAATCTCATAAAAAATCAAAAGCTGCTCATTGGATATGTGATGGCTCTCCCGAGTATTCCATTGAAGACCATGATAAAAAAAATGTTGGTACGGAGATAATTTTACATGTTAGTGAAGATTCCAAAGAGTTTTTAGAGGATAATAAAATACAATCACTACTTGAAAAGTATAATAAATTTATGCCTATTCCAATAAAATTTGGTACAAAGGAGTTGTCCAAATCTGAGGGAAAGGGAAAGAATAAAAAAGAAATTAAGGAAATTGTTGATAATATAATCAATAATACAAACCCAGCTTGGACTAAAAAACCCAGCAATTTAAAAGAAAAAGATTATAAAGAGTTTTATAAAGAATTGTATCCAATGCAATTTGACGAGCCACTATTTAATATTCATTTAAATGTTGATTACCCTTTTACATTAACTGGTATACTATTTTTCCCAAAATTAAAAAACGATATAAATATTCAAAAGGACAGAATACAACTGTATCAAAATCAAGTTTTTGTTACTGATAATGTTGAGGGAATTGTTCCTGAATTTTTAACCATGCTAAGAGGAGTAATTGATTCTCCTGATATTCCCCTTAACGTTTCAAGAAGTTACTTACAGTCAGATGGTGCAGTAAAAAAAATAAGTAATTATATCACAAAAAAAGTTGCTGACAAACTTCAATCAATTTTTAATAAGGATAGAAAAAATCTTGAAGAAAAATGGGATGATATTAAAGTTGTAATTGAGTATGGAATGCTATCTGAAGAAAAGTTTTTTGATAAAGCAGTAAAATTCAATCTCTTCCCGACTACTGATAATAAATATCTAATCTTCGACGAACTCAAAGAAAAAACTATTAAATCTCAAACAGATAAAGACAATAAGTTAGTTCAACTTTACGCATCCAATGTTGAGGAACAACACTCATACATTGAAATTGCAAAATCAAAAGGATATATTGTTTTATTATTGGATTCTCCAATTATTGGTCATCTTCTTCAAAAATTTGAACAAAAAGATTCGAAAATAAATTTTGTAAGGGTTGATAGTGATAATATTGATAAATTAATAAACAAAGATGAAAAACAAATTTCTAAACTTTTAGATAGTCAAAAAGATAAGCTAAAATCACTTATTGAAGAGGTCATTTCTGATAAAAAATACATTATTCAACTAGAAGCAATGCAAAGCGATTCTCTCCCTTTTATGATAACTCAACCGGAATTTATGAGGAGAATGAAAGAAATGCAACAAACAAGCGGAAATAGCATGTTTGGAGGCGGATTTCCTGAAACATTTCAGTTGCTTGTTAATGTAAATCATCAACTCATTACTGAAATATTAGAAACCAAAACGAAGAAAAAACAAGAAAGGTTAGTTAAGCAGTCTCTGGATTTGGCTAAACTTTCACAATCATTACTCAAGGGCGAGGAATTATCTACTTTCATAAAAAGAAGTTTTGATATGATAAAATAAAATTATCATTTTGAACATAAAAATAGCAGACGGAGAAATAAGATATATTGAGAACTTTTTAAATAAAAAAGAGGCTGATACATTATTTCACAAGATATTAGAAAACACACCATGGCAACATGATAAAATAAAAATTTTTGGAAAGGAAGTTTTTCAACCAAGACTTACATCTCTACATGGTTCTAATTTAATGACTTATAGTTACTCCGGAATCACTATGAAACCCAAACCAATGACAAGTGAGCTTGCAGATATCGAAAAAAAATTAGCTGATTTTTGTGATGAAAAGTTCACTACTGTACTACTAAACTTATATAGGTATGGAAACGATAGTAATGGCTGGCACTCTGATAATGAACCAGAACTAGGAATGAATCCAGTTATTGCATCTGTTAGTCTTGGAAGTGAAAGATATTTTCATATGAAACACATACATACTAAAGAAAAAATAAAGTTTTTATTAAAACACGGTAGCTTACTGATAATGGGCGGAAGTACTCAGCATTTCTGGAAACATCAAATAGCAAAGACAAAAAAAATAGTTGGTAAAAGAATAAATTTAACTTTTAGAAAAATAAAAAAAAGTTACTAAGAATCACCATCATAAATTACATAATTTCTTGGCGTTTCAAACAATGTTATAGAAATTCTCATTTTTCTATCAATTACATTTCTTAGTTTATTCCAAATTACAACAACAATGTTTTCTGCAGTAGGTATAAGTTCAAAAAATTCAGGGAGCTGCTCATTCATATTTTTATGGTCAAAGTAATCTTCAACATGAATTTTTATTAAATCTTTTAATTTTTTCATATCCATAACATAACCTGTTTCTGGGTCAATTTCACCAGTAATTGAAACAATTATTTCATAATTATGACCATGGTAAAATGGATTAGAACATTTACCAAAAATTTTTTCATTCTTTTTTTCATCCCACTCTTTCTTATATAAACGATGGGCAGCATTAAAATGAGCTTTTCTTGAAACAGTTACTTTAGTCATTTAATTTTTATTTTATTTTGAAATTTATCAAAAATTATTTTAAACCATGATGTATAATTATTTGGATTTAATTTAATATCATCAGCAATTAGCTCAATTTTCATCCATTTCCAATCAGCAACTTCTTGTTTGTTTATAACAGGGCTTTTAAGAAACTTCCCAATAAGTAGATAATCTAATTCGTGCTCAGTTAATCCATTTTCAAATTCTACTTTATAAATAAATGAAGTTATTATTTTTAATTCCGTTTCAAAACCCATTTCTTCTAGCAATCTTCTCTTTCCTGCTTCAATACTATTTTCTCCCTCTCTTTGATGACTACAACATGTGTTTGTCCATAAACCTCCTGAATGATATTTATTGTATGCTCTTTTTTGAAGCATTATTTCATTATTATTATTGAGAACAAATACCGAAAAGGCCCTATGGAGGATGCCTTTTTTGTGGGCATCAAGTTTGGGCATTAAACCAATTTGATTATCATTTTTGTCAACAATAATTACATTCTCTTCCATTTATAAAACTCAAAAAAAATTAAGCTTCACCTGTGGGGCCAAAATTCAGAGGTATATTGTTTTTTTCAAAATCTTCTATGGTGCCATTTGTTTTTTCAAACCTGAGTATATTATCACTCAATGCAGTCATAAATTTTTTTGCGTGCTTTGGATTTAAAATAATTCTTGACCTCACTTTTGCTTTTGATGAACCAGGCATAACACTCACAAAATCAAAAACAAATTCAGATGCAGAGTGGTTTATTATAACTAGATTTGAGTAAATTCCGTTGGAAATCTCAGAGTCAAGTTGAATGCTGATGTTTGATTTATCTTTTAAATTTTTACTCATCTTTATTTGTTACAAAAGATTTTTCATTAATCAAAGCTTCAAATTCATCTTTGTAGCCAACAATTAGGTCATTGAAACTTCTATTACCAGTTCCTGCAGGAATTTTATGTCCTACAATAACGTTTTCCTTCAGACCCTCTAAAAAATCGATTTTTCCAGCAACTGCAGATTCATTTAAAACCTTGGTGGTTTCTTGAAAAGATGCTGCAGAAATAAATGATTTCGTTTGCAATGATGAACGAGTAATTCCCTGAAGTATTGGAGTTGCAGTTGCATTAACCGCATCACGCGATTGAACCAAACTCTTGTCTTCACGTTTTAAAATGGAATTTTCATCTCTCAATTGTCTTGCAGTAATGATCTGACCTGTTTTGATATCCTCTGAATCACCAGCGTCCACAACAACTTTTTTTCCAAAAAGAGAGTCGTTAACTTCAATAAAATCAGATTTGTGAACTAATTGACCCTCTAAGAAACTCGTGTCTCCCGAATCATCAACTTTCACCTTTCTCATCATCTGCCTAACAACAACCTCGAAATGTTTGTCATTAATTTTAACTCCTTGTAGCCTGTAGACTTCCTGCACTTCGTTGACTAAATATTGTTGTACTGCAGCTGGACCTTTAATTGATAAAATATCATTTGGGGTAATTGCTCCATCGGAAAGAGGCATACCTGCCTTAACAAAATCATTTTCTTGAACCAAAATTTGGTTGGAAAGTTTGACCAAATATTTTTTTATTGTTCCCTCTTTTGATTCAATAATAATTTCACGATTACCTCTTTTAATTTTACCAAATGAAACAACGCCATCTATCTCAGAAACAACAGCAGGATTAGAAGGATTTCTAGCTTCAAAAAGTTCAGTAACTCTAGGAAGACCACCTGTTATATCCCCAGATTTTGCAGATTTTCTAGGTATTTTAACTAAAATTGTTCCTTTAGAAATGTTATCACCATCATTAACAATCAAGTGCGCACCAACAGGAAGGTTGTAAGATTGCAGCGTGCCACCTTTTTTATCTTTAATTATTAATGTTGGAATTAACTTTTTATTTCTGGTCTCTGAAATAACCTTTTCTTGAAAACCAGTTTGCTCATCAATTTCGACCTGATATGTAACCCCTTGTTCAATATTTTCATATTCAATTACACCAGTGTGCTCCGAAATAATGACACCATTGTACGGATCCCATTTACACACTATATCATTTTTCTTAATCTTTTGTCCATTTTCTACATAAATGTATGAACCATATGGAATAATGTTGTTACTTAAAGTAATTCCAGTTTTTGCTTCAATTAGCTTTATTTCAGAAGTTCTTGAAATTACAATCTTAACATCAATACCGTCCTGGTCTTTGGAGTCAACTGTCTTCAAATCATCAATTTCAGCAACACCATCAAATTTTGCCAAGATTTTATTTTCTTCAGAAATATTTCCAGCAATACCTCCTACATGAAAAGTACGAAGTGTTAATTGAGTACCTGGTTCACCAATAGATTGAGCAGCAATCACTCCGACTGACTCACCCATTTGAACCATATTTCCATTTGCCAAATTACGACCGTAACATTTTGCACAAATTCCTTTTTTAGACTCACATGTTAGTGCAGACCTTACTTCAACACTTTCAATAAGAGAAGATTCGATTTTTAATGCATCAGAATTTGTAATTTCTTCACCTGCAGCGACAATTGTTTCTCCATTTATTGGATCTACTATATCGTTTAAAGCAACTCTACCTTCAATTCTATCAGACAAACTTTCAACTACTTCTTCATTTTTCTTTAAGGCTGATATTGTTAGACCACGTAAAGTACCACAATCTACTTCATTAACAATAACATCTTGGGCAACATCATGTAGTCTTCTAGTTAAATATCCTGCATCAGCAGTCTTTAATGCCGTATCTGCTAAACCTTTTCTCGCACCATGTGTGGATATAAAGTACTCTAAAATAGAAAGGCCCTCTTTAAAATTTGAAAGAATAGGGTTTTCAATAATCTCTCCTCCACCTGCATTAGATTTTTTTGGCTTGGCCATTAAACCTCTCATTCCTGTTAATTGACGAATTTGCTCTTTGGAGCCTCTTGCTCCAGAATCTAGCATCATATATACAGAGTTGAATCCTTGTTGATCGTCACTAATTCGCTTCATAGCAAGCTCAGTAAGCTTTGCATTCGTAGAGGTCCATATATCAATCACTTGATTATATCTTTCATTGTTTGTGATAAGGCCCATATTATAATTACCAATTATATTGTCAACCTGGTCGTTTGCCTCACTTATTAAATCATTCTTTTCATTTGGAATAATAATGTCACCCAAACTGAACGATAGGCCTCCTTTAAAGGCAAAACTAAAGCCCATCTCTTTTATCTTATCTAAGAATTCAGCGGTTTCTGGTACACTAGTTGATTCTAAAATTTTACCAATTATACCCCTCAAGGACTTTTTTGTTAAGACTTCATTAATAAAGCCAGCTTTTTCAGGAACATGTTGATTAAAAAGAATTCTTCCTACAGTCGTTTCTATAATCTTATTTACTAATACACCATTATCATCAAAGTCCTTGGTACGTATCTTCACAATAGCATTTAAATCAATTATGCCTTCATTAAATGCAATGTTTACTTCATCGTAACTGTAAAAAATTAAACCCTCTCCTTTGAGTTTATAATTTTCTGTAGACTTTCTGGCTTTTGTCATATAATATAAGCCAAGAACCATATCCTGCGATGGGACAGTTATAGGAGAACCATTAGCGGGGTTAAGTATATTGTGTGATGCTAACATTAAAAGTTGAGCCTCTAATATTGCTTCAGGTCCCAGTGGTAAATGTACTGCCATTTGATCACCATCAAAGTCTGCATTAAAGGCAGTACAAGACAGCGGATGCAATTGAATGGCTTTACCTTCAATCAATTTTGGTTGAAATGCTTGAATACCAAGCCTATGTAGCGTAGGTGCTCTGTTTAGTAAAACAGGGTGCCCTTTCAATACATTTTCTAAAATATCCCAAACAACAGGCTCTCTTTTATCAATAATTTTCTTAGCTGACTTAACGGTTTTTACAATCCCTCTTTCAATAAGTTTTCTTATTATGAAGGGTTTATATAGTTCAGCTGCCATATTTTTTGGTAAGCCACACTCATAAAGTTTTAGTTCAGGACCAACTACAATAACAGATCTTGCGGAATAATCTACTCTTTTTCCAAGGAGATTTTGTCTAAACCGCCCTTGTTTTCCTTTTAAAGAATCCGATAAAGATTTTAAAGGTCTGTTTGCATCTGTTTTTACAGCTGAAGATTTTCTTGTATTATCAAATAATGAATCTACAGATTCCTGCAACATTCTTTTTTCATTCCTCAAAATTACTTCAGGTGCTTTTATTTCTAGAAGTCGCTTTAAGCGATTATTTCTAATTATTACTCTTCTATATAAATCGTTTAAGTCAGAAGTAGCAAATCGACCACCATCAAGTGGTACCAGTGGTCTAAGTTCAGGAGGTATTACCGGAATCACCTTCATAATCATCCATTCCGGTCTATTTTCACGATTTTTATTAGCCTCTCTAAATGACTCTACAACCTGTAATCGCTTTAGAGCTTCTGTTTTTCTCTGCTTTGATGTTTCATTATTAGCTTTATCTCTAAGTTCATATGATAACTCGTCTAAATTTATTCTATTTAATACATCAATCAAGCATTCAGCACCCATTTTTGCGATGAACTTGTTGGGATCGTCATCATCCAAATATTGATTGTCAGTAGGCAAGCTTTCAAGAATATTTAAATACTCCTCTTCAGTCAAAAAATCCATTTTTTTCACTTTTTCACCTTCAGAGTTAATTGCTAGGCCCGGCTGAATAACTACATACCGTTCATAATAAATAATCATATCTAGTTTTTTTGAAGGTAAACCTAGTAAGTAGCCAATTTTATTTGGTAAAGACCTAAAATACCATATATGAGCAACAGGAACAACTAGGTTGATATGTCCCACTCTATCCCTTCTTACTTTTTTCTCTGTTACTTCAACACCACATCGGTCACACACAATTCCTTTATATCTAATTCTTTTGTATTTGCCACATGCACATTCAAAATCTTTAACTGGACCAAAGATTCGTTCACAAAATAATCCATCCCTTTCAGGTTTGTGTGTTCTGTAGTTAATTGTTTCAGGTTTTAAAACTTCCCCCCTTGATGCTGATAAAATAGTTTCAGGCGAGGAAAGCCCAATTGAAATTTTTGTAAAGTTTTTCTGTTTTATTTCGTTGATTCTTGGCATATTAAAATATTATTTATTCTTCTAATCTTATATCTAGACCTAATCCCTTCAATTCGTGCATCAATACATTAAATGATTCGGGAAGACCAGCTCTTGGCATTGTTTCTCCTTTAACAATCGACTCATATGTCTTTGCTCTTCCAATTACGTCATCTGATTTTACTGTTAAAATTTCTTGAAGTGCACTTGATGCACCATAGGCTTCCAGCGCCCATACTTCCATTTCACCAAATCTTTGTCCTCCAAATTGAGCTTTTCCTCCAAGTGGTTGCTGAGTTATCAAAGAGTACGGCCCTATTGATCTAGAGTGCATTTTATCATCAACCATGTGCCCTAGTTTTAACATGTATATAATTCCAACAGTTGCTGGTTGATCGAATCTTTCTCCAGTTCCACCATCATAAAGATAAGTGTGTCCATATTTTGGCACTCCTGCTTCAACAGTTAAATCATCTATTTCTTGATTTGTTGCACCATCAAAAATTGGAGTTGCAAATGTCTTTCCAAGTTTTTTTCCTGCCCATCCTAAAACGGTTTCATAAATCTGACCTATGTTCATCCTTGAAGGAACTCCTAGTGGATTTAAAACAATATCAACAGGTGTACCATCTTCCAAAAAGGGCATGTCTTCTTGTCTTACTATTCTGGCTACAATCCCTTTGTTTCCATGCCTACCGGCCATTTTATCTCCTACTTTAAGTTTTCTTTTTTTCGCTATGTAAACTTTAGCAAGTTTTAGAATACCAGGTGGTAACTCATCTCCAACAGAAATTGTGAACTTGTGCCTACGCAAAGACCCTTGCAAATCATTTTCTTTGATTTTATAATTATGCATTAAGTCATTAACGAGTGCGTTAACTTTTTTGTCGACTGTCCATGATGTATTTACTAGATGTGCATAATCATCCACAGTGTTTAACATTTTTAAAGTAAATTTTTTTCCTTTGGGTAAAACTTCTTCTCCTAAATCGTTAAATATTCCCTGACATGTTTTACCACTTAAAATTGTGAAAAGTTTATCAACAAGAATTGATTTAAGTTCAGAAAATTTTACCTCAAACTCGTCCTCTAGTTCAGTTATGGCCTCTTTATCAAGTGTGCGTTTGCGCTTATCTTTAATTATTCTAGTAAAGATTTTTTTATCAATTACAACACCATTTAATGATGGAGACGCCTTTAAGGATGCATCTTTAACATCACCGGCTTTATCTCCGAATATAGCCCTAAGTAATTTTTCTTCTGGTGTTGGGTCTGATTCACCCTTTGGAGTGATTTTTCCAATTAAAATATCACCAGCCTTAACTTCAGCACCAACTCTAATCATACCATTTTCATCTAAATCTTTTGTGGCTTCTTCTGAGACATTAGGGATATCATCAGTAAGTTCCTCTTTACCAAGTTTCGTGTCTCTAACTTCTATTGAATGTTCGTCAATATGTATTGATGTAAAATAATCATCCCTAACCACTTTTTCTGAAATAACAATAGCATCTTCAAAATTATATCCTTTCCATGGCATAAATGCTACTTTCAAATTGCGTCCAAGTGCCAATTCGCCATTTTCGGTTGCATATCCCTGACATAAAATTTGGCCTTTTTTTACTTTATCTCCAGCTGAAACAATGGGTTTTAAATTAATGCAGGTTCCTTGATTCGTTTTTCTAAATTTTATTAAATCGTAAGTTTTTTCGTTAGAATCAAAAGAAACAAGTCTCTCTTCATCAGTTATATCATAACTAATTGTTATTTTTTTTGCATCAACATATGTAACTGTACCGTTTCCAGTTGCATTTATCAAAATTCTTGAATCAGTGGCAACTTGTCTCTCTAACCCAGTTCCCACTATGGGTGACTCAGGACGAAGCAATGGAACAGCTTGTCTCATCATATTTGAACCCATTAGTGCTCTATTTGCATCATCATGCTCCAAAAAAGGAATTAGGGATGCAGATATTGACGCTATTTGGTTAGGAGCGACATCTGTAAAATCAACTTCTTTTCTATCTACGACTGGATAATCTGCTTCTGAACGTGCAATAAGTTTTTCAGGAACAATTTTTCCAGTTTTGTCCTTAGCTATGTTAGCTTGAGCGAACAATTTACCTTCCTCCTCTTCAGCAGATAAATATTTTGATTCTGACATATCTACGACTCCATTTTCTACCTTATAGTAAGGAGTTTCAATAAAGCCCAAATTATTTACCTTGGCAAATACACCTAAAGACGAGATTAAACCAATGTTTGGTCCTTCTGGAGTTTCAATTGGACACAAACGACCATAGTGAGTGTAATGTACGTCTCTCACTTCAAATCCTGCTCTTTCTCTCGACAAACCACCAGGTCCAAGTGCAGAAAGCCTTCTTTTGTGAGTAATTTCAGCTAGAGGGTTGGTTTGATCCATAAACTGTGATAGTTGATTAGTTCCAAAAAAAGTATTTATAACTGATGAAAGTGTTTTCGCATTAATCAGGTCAATAGGAGTAAAAACCTCATTGTCTCTGACATTCATCCTCTCGCGAATAGTTCTCGCCATTCTTGAAAGCCCAACACCAAATTGAGATGAAAGTTGTTCTCCGACAGTTCGTACTCTCCGATTAGATAAGTGGTCAATATCATCTATTTCAGCCTTAGAATTAATTAATTCAATCAAATATTTTATGATGGTAATTATATCATCTTTTGTTAGGATTTGTTTTTCCATATCGATATCTAATCCTAACTTTTTATTCATTCTGTACCTACCAACTTCACCCAAATTGTACCTTTGGTCAGAAAAAAATAGTTTGTCAATAATTCCACGAGCAGTTTCTTCATCTGGAGGCTCAGCATTTCTTAATTGTCTATAAATATGCTCGACAGCTTCCTTTTCAGAGTTTGTCGGGTCTTTTTGCAGAGTATTGTGAATAATTGCATAGTCTGCAGTTTGGCCTTCCTCTTTATGTAGAAGAATTGTTGCAGTATTTGACTCTAAAATCTGATCAATGTGATTTTTATCAAGAACAGTGTCCCTGTCAAGAACAATTTCATTTCTCTCGATGGAAACAACTTCGCCAGTGTCCTCATCAACAAAATCTTCAAACCAGGTATTTAAAACACGAGCTGCAAGTTTTCGACCCAAAATTTTCTTCAGCCCTGATTTAGAAACCTTAACTTCTTCCGCTAAGTCAAAAATTTCTAAAATATCTTTGTCTCTTTCATAACCGATAGCTCTAAATAAAGTTGTCACAGGTAACTTCTTTTTTCTGTCGATGTAGGCATACATAACATTATTGATGTCTGTCGCAAATTCAATCCATGAACCTTTAAAAGGTATAACTCTCGCAGAATACAATTTAGTTCCATTTGCGTGAAATGATTGACCAAAAAATACACCAGGAGATCGATGCAGTTGGGATACAACAATTCTTTCTGCTCCATTTATTATAAATGTTCCACTAGGAGTCATGTAGGGAATCACTCCTAAATAAACATCCTGAACTATTGTTTCAAAATCTTCATGTTCTGGGTCTGTACAAAAAAGTTTTAGTCTTGCCTTCAAAGGTACACTGTAAGATAATCCTCTCTCGATACATTCTTGAATACTGTATCTAGGCGGATCGATAAAATAATCCAGGAATTCTAAAACAAATTGATTTCTAGTGTCAGAAATTGGGAAGTTTTCCATAAAAGTATTATATAAACCCTCGTCTTCTCTCTCATCAGATTTTGTTTCCAGTTGAAAAAAATCTTGAAAAGATTTAATCTGAATATCTAAAAAATCTGGGTAAGGAGGGGTGCCTTTTGCGGAGGCAAAACTTTCACGTTTACTAATTGAAATGTGAGACATAAAATTGATATTTAAAATTATACAAAAGGATATATATTAACCAAATATTTGATTAATAAATTGAAAAAAAATATTTTATTTTAATTCAACTTCAGCACCAGCTTCTTCAAGTGATGATTTTAACCCCTCTGCTTCATCCTTAGCTACACCTTCTTTTATAGGACTTGGAGCATTATCAACTAGATCTTTTGCGTCTTTGAGACCCAGTCCTGTTAGTTCCTTAACTAACTTTACTACAGCAAGCTTTGAACCTCCTGCAGCTTTAAGGATTACATCAAACTCTGATTTTTCATCAGCTTCTGCTGAAGCTGTAGCTGCAGCAGGACCAGCTACTGCAACTGCAGCTGCTGCGGGTTCAATTCCATATTGTTCTTTTAAAATATCAGCTAATTCACTGACTTCTTTAACGGTCAAATTGACCAACTTTTCTGCAAAATCTTTTAAATCTGCCATTTTATTAAAATTTAATTGTTAATTATCATTTTCTTTCTTTTCTGAAAGTGTTTTTACTATACTCGCTAAAGTATCACCAGAATATTTTAATGATGATACAACATTTTTAATTGGTGATTGAAGTAATGTAATCAATTCACCAATAAGTTCATCCTTGGATTTAATATTTACCAAGGAATCAACCTGTTCATCACCTAAATACACAGATTGCTCAATATAAGCACCTTTTAGTATTGGTTTATCAGATTTTTTTCTAAATTCTTTAATCAATTTGGCCGGAGCATTTCCTGACTCAGAAAACATCATCGCGGTATTTCCAGTTAAAATTGATGGCAAATCTCCAAAATCTTTCTCAGAGCTTTCCATTGCCTTGAGCAGCAAGGTGTTTTTAACAACCTCAAGTTTGATATTTGATTTAAAACATTCCCTTCGAAGTTTTGAAGTTGTCTCAGCATTAAGACCAGACGCGTCAGTCAAATAAATATTGTTGCTTTCAGCCAGCTTAGTCTTCAAATAATCAATAATATTTAATTTTTCTTCTCTAGTCATTTTTAAAATATTTTAGTATCGATTGAAATTCCAGGTCCCATTGTACTTGAAATAGTGATACTTTTTAAATAAACACCTTTTGAAGATGATGGTTTTAGTTTTAGCAACGTTTGAATCAATTCATTGGTGTTTCCAGCAATTTTATCGGTATCAAAGGAAACTTTTCCAACGGGTGCATGAACAATACCAGATTTATCAACTTTAAAATCAATTTTACCCGCTTTTACTTCCAAAATTGCTTTTGCAATTTCGTTTGTTACAGTTCCGGTTTTAGGATTTGGCATTAATCCTCGTGGACCTAAAACTCGACCAAGCGGACCAAGTTTCCCCATAATACTTGGCATTGTAATAATAACGTCAATTTCTGTCCAACCAGACTTAATTTTCTCAATATATTCCTCCAAACCAAAATAATCAGCACCTGCTTTTTTTGCTTCTTCAACTTTATCCGCTGTAACTAATGCTAAAACTTTTACGTCTTTTCCAGTACCGTTTGGGAGTGTGACAACACCCCTGACCATTTGATTTGCTTTTTTTGGATCTACACCCAACCTAACAGCCAAATCAACAGACTCATCAAAATTAGAATTAGCAGCTTTTTTTACTATATCACAAGCGTCATCCACATTGTAATATTTCAATGCATCTAGTTTTTCTAAAGCCTTTTTTCTTTTTTTAGTTAGTTTCATTATTATTCACATTAAATGGGGAGTTGCCTTCAATTGATAGACCCATGGACCTAGCAGTTCCAGCGACCATTTTCATAGCTGACTCAGTGGTGAAAGCATTCAAGTCTTGCATTTTATCTTCTGCAATTTTTTTTACCTGTTCCCACGTTACAGATGCAATTTTATTTATGTTAGGTTCACCAGAACCTTTTTTAATTTTAGCAGCTTCTAAGAGTTGTGCAGCAGCAGGAGGTGTTTTAACAATAAACTCAAAAGACTTATCGGCATAAACAGATATTACAACGGGTAAAACTTTACCAGCTTTATCTTGAGTTCTAGAGTTAAATTGTTTACAAAACTCCATTATGTTAACTCCAGCAGCACCCAGTGCAGGACCAACAGGAGGTGCTGGGTTTGCGGCTCCACCTCTAACTTGTAGTTTTACAACTTTACTAACTTCTTTAGCCATCAATAACTAATATTACATTAAAAAACTGTTGTCATAATTGGAAGCATGTCAACAACTTACTCACGTAACAATTAAATTTTTTCTACTTGCATATAAGAGAGTTCGAGGGGAGTTTTTCTTCCGAAAATCTTAACCATAACCTCAAGCTTTCTTTTTTCTTCATTAACTTTTTCTATCGAACCATTAAAACCATTAAAGGGTCCATCAATAACTTTTATTGTTTCACCAATTTTAAATGGAATCAAAATATTTTCTGTTTGTTCGGAAAGTTCGTCAACTTTTCCTAATAACCTGTTCACCTCAGAGGGTCTTAGCGGAACTGGCTCACCACCTTTTGTTTCACCTAAAAAACCTATCACATTAGTTATTGATCTGATGATGTGTGGCACTTCGCCGGATAAATTTGCTTTTATCATAATATACCCTGGAAAATAATTTTTTTCTTTGCTAACTTTTTTACCATTTCGAATTTGAACAACTTTTTCCGTTGGTACTAAAATATCTTCCACATGGTCCGATAAACCCAATCTCGTTATATCAGATTCAATGTATTCTTTAATTTTACTTTCTTTGCCGCTAACTGAGCGAACAACATACCATTTTTTTGTATCAGTTGATGTTGCCATATCTAAGAAATTAATTCAAAATAAAATTTTACAAATCTTGACAAAACAGAATCAGCAGCCCAAATTATTAAGGAGAAAATGATGGAGAAGACAACTACCACGACAGTTCGCTCAAGTAGCTCTGACTTAGGGGTCCACCTCACGTGGTTTCTCAGTTCTGTAAAAGAATCTTTTATGTAACTAATTACTGCACTCATTTTATTTGCACGGGTTGAGAGACTCGAACTCCCGACACCTGGTTTTGGAGACCAGTGCTCTACCAACTGAGCTAAACCCGTCTCTGTTGGTGCACTATCTCTAATTATCGAATCGGCACACCCGTTTAATTCATTTAACGAATTAAACTTTAATTAATCCAATATTTCGGTAACTTGACCTGCACCAACTGTTCTTCCCCCCTCGCGAATTGCGAATCTTAGTCCAACACTCAATGCAATTGGCTGAATCAAATCAACTGAAATAGTAAGATTGTCACCAGGCATTACCATTTCAACTCCACTTGGAAGTGCAATATTACCTGTAACATCTGTTGTACGAACATAAAACTGTGGTCTATAATTGTTGTGGAAAGGAGTGTGACGTCCACCTTCTTCTTTCTTCAAAATATAAACTTCAGCCTTAAACTTTGCGTGAGGTTTTACAGAACCTGGTTTACAAATAACCATTCCACGTTTAATATCAGTTTTTTCGATTCCTCTCAAAAGGATTCCTGTGTTATCACCAGCTTCACCTCTATCAAGTATTTTTCTAAACATTTCAACACCGGTAATAGTAGAATCAAGCTTTTCAGCACCCATTCCAATAATATCAACAGCATCACCGGTATTTGCAACACCAGTTTCGATACGACCTGTAGCCACAGTACCTCTACCAGTTATTGAAAAGACATCCTCGATGGGCATTAAAAAGTCTTTTTCAACATCACGTTTTGGTAATTCAATCCATTTGTCAACTTCTTCCATTAGTTTCATGACTGAGTCAACCCATTTTTGTTCACCATTAAGAGCACCTAAAGCAGAACCAAGTACAACTGGACCGTTATCCCCATCGTAATCATAGAAGCTTAATAGCTCTCGAACTTCCATTTCAACTAATTCTAGCAACTCTTCATCATCTACCATATCGGCTTTATTTAAAAAGGCAACAATTCTAGGAACCCCAACTTGCCTGCCAAGAAGTATATGTTCTCTTGTTTGTGGCATTGGTCCATCAGTAGCGGCAACTACAAGGATAGCTCCATCCATTTGGGCAGCTCCAGTGACCATATTTTTTACATAATCAGCATGTCCTGGACAATCAACGTGAGCATAATGTCTGTTTGAAGTTTCATATTCAACATGTGATGTGTTAATAGTAATACCGCGCTCTTTTTCTTCTGGTGCGTTATCAATCTGATCAAAACTTTTTGCTTCAGATAATCCTGCATCAGCCAGAACTTTAGTAATTGCTGCAGTAAGAGTAGTTTTTCCATGATCGACATGTCCGATAGTTCCAATGTTTAAGTGTGGTTTCGAACGGTCAAATGTTTGTTTAGCCATAATATTAGTTTTTTTATTTTTAAACGAGCGCAAATATAAACTTTTATATGATTAAAATTACATTTATGAAAAAAAATATTTAAATATTAAAAAAAATTGTTTAAATATTATTCAACACAATATTTATCCCCAACATTAAAACTTTGGTAAATATTAAGATTAACTTCAACTTCACTTTCTAAAATTCCATTAAAATCACTAGACAAATTTGTATTACCATTAAATCTTAAAACAAATAAATACCTATCATCTTCTTCAACTTTACTAACAATCTCTCCACATCTGTTGCTTACGCTACATGACAGAATGAATAGCAAAAAAATTGTTAAAAAACATTTTGTCTTCAAAAGTTTGATTTTGATTTTTGTTGTATTTTAAATTTATGAAAAATTACCTCTACATAACAATAATTCTGTTTTCAAATTTAATTATTGGTCAATCAAAAAATAATCAAAACGAAAGTTTACATGTAAATGGATTTTATCACCTTCAAACTGCACCAGGTTTAAGTAATGAATTGTATGATGAGATTTATGAAGCATTAAACAATAATTTAGACCTTCTTAAAAAAAATAACAATCTAATAACTCTAAATTCTAGCTCTGATTTGAAATATGGTTGGCCTTTAAAACAAGCCGATGGTTATAATTACATTAATTATTGGTTAATCGCCAATTATTTTGATCATGATGAGGTTCAATATTCAGTAACAGATTACAATTGTGGACAAAAAACTTTTGATTATGCAAACGATTTTGATTATGACTCAGGTACTGCTCATGGTCATCGTGCAGTAGATATTGTACCAAGTCCATATCCTTGGAAAATTATGGATGATGAGCAGGTCGAAGTAGTTGCAGCTGCTGATGGTCAAATTATTTTGATAACAAATGGAAATAAAGATGACAATTGCGATTTCAATAATTCTGATTTTTGGAATGCCGTTTATTTGAAACACAATGATGGAAGCACAACTTGGTACGGAAGGTTAAAATCTGGAACATTGACAACAAAGGAAGTAGGTGACTATGTAAATAAAGGAGAATTTTTAGGCCACCCAGGAAGTGGTGGAAAATCTTTTTATCCACATTTACATTTCGAAGTTTATGATTCACAAAACAATTCTGTTGACCCATTTGCTGGTCCATGTAACAATCAAATTGATGAGTCATTGTGGGAATCACAACCGGTATATGCTAATGATGATACTGTTGTAAATGCATTACTTACTCATTCTGATCCACCAAATTTACAATCTTGTGGTCAGACTGAATACAATTTATCTAACGAATTTTTACCAGGAAGCACAATGTATCCAGCTGTGTACTTTAGAGCAGTTAAGTCTGGACAAGTTCTAAATATGAAAATAATAAATCCATATGGGAGTGTAGTATCGAATCTTGATTACAGTTTTCAGCAAGACTATCAAAGTAATTATTTTTACTCGTCATATACTATTCCCGAAAGCGCATTTTTAATAGGTACATGGGTTTTTCAGGCTAATTTTTTAGGAAATGTTTATTCAATTAATTTTGAAGTCAAATCATCACTTTCTATTAAGGATATCATTGACGATGTATTTTTTTTAAGTGAAATAAATAATTCCAAACTTAGAATACACTCAAATAGCTTAATTTCTAAAGCTGAAATTTTTGACATAAATGGAAGGCTGATAAAATCAAAATCTTTCAATAACAATGATTTTGAAATTGGAATTCATAATTTAAAATCTGGAATTTATTTAATAAATATCTTCAATGAAAGTTCCGAAGTTATTAAAACTTTGAAGTTTGTAAAAAATTAATTTTTTCTTGGAGCTGGTATGTAACTTACCCAGTCAATATCTGCATATCCCTTATCAAAATATTTTTTTCCATTTGAAGTGGCATAAAGACCCAGTTGAGCTCCAGTGTAACCTTTGCTTAAAACCAAATTAGATGTTGTTGTACCAAATAATTTGTAGCTATCGTTTTCATTATTCGAATAAAAAAAATCATAGCGCTCATTTTTTGAAATAATTTTAAGTAAAATTTTATTTTCAGACAATACTACATCTTCTTGTTGAAAGACGATTTTTTCTTTATCATTTTCTTTAACACTCAAACCAAGAACTAATTTGTCATGATTTTTTTTAACATTGAATGTGATGTAGTTATCATCCTTTTGAATAATTATTATTCCTACTTCGGTTTGATTATTTTTTAAATTGAGTTTTATTTTAGCTGAGTATTCAAAATCACTTTCAGTTTGGTTAAAACCAACCAAACTAGCCCTGCCTCTCTCACGAATTTCTTCACTAAAAGCAAACAATCTTAAAAATCCAGGAACATCTGACAAACTAAAAATATTATCCATAGGAACACGCCTAAAATTCCATTTAAGATTCATTTGTTTTTTGTTAAAATCGTCGTAAAAATTAGTTGTATTTTGTGGTATTGAGTTTTTAAAAATCATAATATTATCTCTTAAAACCCGTCCTGTTTTTGGTGCTATTAGTTTATTAGTTCCTGGACCAAAAATGATTTGGCATTTTGGTGATTTGGGAATGGAAACTTCATTATTTACCTGCGAAGATGGTTCTATTGAACAAAACGATGATTGTAAACTCAGTACAAAACCTCAACCACAATGGTCTGATAACTGGCTATCAATTGCTCAAAGAAAAAAAATATATGATGATTGGAGCAGGATGATTGAATTAAAAAAGAATAATGTTGTGTTTAGAGGGAACTCTTCCTTTAGTCCTATTTCATCAAATCCTCTAATTCAAAGATTATATATTTGGGATGATACTCTAGGAGATAATGTGCTTAAAAACATTGTTATACTTGCAAATCTAGATGTTACAGAGCAAAATGTTATCTCTAATTTTCCATACACCGGTGATTGGTTCAACTTAATGGATGATTCATCAATTAACATTACAAACACAGATTATTCAATGTCTCTTCAGCCTGGTGAATTTTTAGTTTTTGGAAATAAACAAGCAACATTATCTATAGACGACTTTGAACTAACAGAAAAGATTCAAATAATTAAAAATCCAATTGATGAGCATATTTTGCTTAATGTTCCCAAAAATTTAATATCTCAATATGGTTGGAAACTATACAATACTTTAGGAGTTAAAATTGATGAAGGAAATATAGACACAACTAATAGCAATATTTATCAAATAAATTCTCAAATTGGAAATGGTGTTTTTTATCTAGTTCTTAAAAACAATAATTCAAATAAATTTCAATTAATTAGAATTTTAAAATAGCAATTTTTTTATTGAAAAATTAATTAAACCCCCCTGAAAAGGGGGGGGGATTTAATAATGAATTTTTATATCTTCCTCTTGAATCCAACTTGCAACATTATCAGACTGAATCTTTTTCCAATCTGAATCCTTGTCTCTTTTTTTATTTCTTTCAGCTAATCCATTGTAATAATCAGATCTCGATTTGTCCATTACTATCATCATAAAATCTCCATTATTAACACCCCCATAAATCGGGGTAAACATCAATCTGATATAATTGTTTTTTAGTTTAATGTCGTTTTCAATTCCAGATCTAATTTGTGATCTAAATTTTTCCATATTTCCAGGACCCTCGTGAACATCCATTATAATATGTCTTCGAAATGTTAGTTTTGGTAATTCTGATTTCAAATCAACTCCTTTTGGAACATAACTCAAATTTTGATTAAGTCTAAAAACATGACTCATTATTTTTTTCGGTCCAGTTGAAGCCCATTCCGTATTTCCTTCACTTCTTTTTTCTCTCATTAAATTCATGGCTTTGGAATTTGTACCGTCTTCACCCCAACGCTTCATTCTACTGTCTAGAAGATCTTGCATGCTTTCAAAGCCTCTGCAATAATAAACTTTATTGCCGTCAATGACTTCTAAAACAAATGAATTAACTCCAGTAACTTCACTGTCACTATCAGCAAAATCATTTAAAATATCAATCATTAAGGCTTGATTTTTTGCCGTCCACTCTGTTACTTCAACAATGTTAGGAGCTTGGGCAATAACATTTAAGGACAGAATAATAAAAAATAGTTGTTTCATAATTGTAATATTTGGTTTATGTTGACATTAAAATTAACAAATAGAAATTAAAAATTTGATTTTAAGTTTTTTAAAAATTCTTTGTCTTTGTCATAAAGTTTGGGTTATTTAAATATTTTTATCTTAGTTATGTGGTTATAATGAAATGAAAAAAATTTACTCATTATTATTTTTTCTTGTATCAATGTTTGTTTTTTCCGGACAAGACACCTCCATCCCACTAGTTTACATTAGTGAGTATTCGGAAGGAAGTGGCAATAATAGATATTTGGAAATTTATAATGGACAAGCTGATTCATTTGATTTATCCACGCTAGCTTTAGCAATCACAGTTGATAGTCCTGAACAAATTGGAAACCACGAATTGTGGGTTAATTTTCCATCAGGTTCTCAAATAGCAAGTGGAGATGTTTATATAATATCACACTCTGGAGCAAGTAGTGAAATTTTGAATAAATCCGATTTTACTTATGATAATTTATCAGATGGTAATGACGGAATTAAACTTGTTAAAGGATCTGAGAGCGATTACCAAGTCGTAGATGTGTTGGGTGATTGGCAGGGCGATCCAGGTGAGGGTTGGAATGTCGGTGGTGTTGAAAATGGAACTAAAAATCATACGCTTGTTAGAAAACCAAGACACTGCTTTGGAGAGAATGATTGGTCTACATCTGCTGGTACAAATTCGGAAAATTCAGAATGGTTTATTTATGAAACAGATAACTGGTCCAATCTAGGTTTTCATACATCAAACTGTTCCACATCTGATAAATTAGCTCCATGGAAAGAAGATTTTCCAAGAAATTCAGATTGGCAAAATGACTGGTTATTATATTCAACAGGTCAAGGCAGTTCAGGTTTTTTATCACCAACAGGTGGAGGTGCCGTTATATTCTTGTCTACCACTTCAAATGGGGCCCCTAACGCTTCACTAAATATGATTAGTCCAGTATCTAATTGTACGGGGCTTGATAAACCCATTTTAAAGTATAGAGAATATTATTCTGGTACAGTTGCATGGGAAGGAATCTCTGTGCACTCTGTTTATATTTCTGATAATTATAATGTCACTAATTATAATTCCGCTAATTGGGAATTACTTACCAGTGGTAGTGCTCCTACTGGTAGCCGAGAAAGACAATTTTCGATACCCTACACTACCAAGGCAGTAAAATTTGAAATGAAAATAAATGGACCTAATATTCGCGGTGATGGTTGGGGAGTTGGTCCTGTTGAAATTACAAGTGAAGAATTACTATCAATTGATGATATAGATTTCCGTGATATTGAAACTTTATATGACTCTGAAAAGAAAACTTTAGCTATTAATTCATTTGATAAAGCACTTAAAAAAGTTGAGATTTATAATTTGTTGGGGCAAATTATGATTTCAAAAAAATTAAATTCAAATTCAGCCAACATTGACTTATATGATCTGAGTAAATCAATCTATATCATTAAAGTAGTTACAGATGACAATAAAGCCAAAACTTTCAAAATAAGTAATAATTAAAAAAATTTCAAAAAAATTTATCAATTAAACAATGAGAAAAGTTTTTTTAATAATTATTTTTTTTTGCAGCCAATTTATACATCCCAATAAATCTTTAATTGAAGAAGATGATTTTCAAATAAGTATACTAACTGTTGGTCCGGGGAGTGATTTGGTAGATGCATTTGGGCATACAGGAATAAGGATTATAGACAAAAAAAACAATCTTGATTTAGTCTTTAATTTTGGTATTTATGATTATAATGCTCCAAACTTTTATTCAAATTTCTTTAGAGGAAGGCCTGTTTTTTCACTTGGGATAAATAGATTCAATGATTTTTTTGATTCTTATGTCAAACAAAATAGGAAAGTTTATGAGCAAATAATCAAAATATCAAACGATAAAAAAAAAATAATTGTTGAAAGTTTAATCCAAAATTCAAAAGAAGAAAATAAATTTTATGTTTATGAATATTTTGATGACAATTGTTCCACAAGAGTAGCTGATATATTAATAAATGAAATAGGAGAATTTAAAGTTGATTTAAATAAAAAAACAAAATTTTCTTACAGAGAACTTATACACAGTAAAATAGGAAATAACTCAATTGGTAGTTTGGGTATTGATCTTTGTTTGGGTTTAAAAATTGATAAAAAAATTACAACTCGTCAAACATTTTTCTTGCCAGGAAAATTAAAAGAATTTTTGGATATAATTGAGGATAATAATCCCAATTTAGTTGAAACCAAATTACTTTATTCACCGAATGATACCAACAGTTATAAACAACAAAATATTTTAAAACCACTTTGGGTATCATTGTTTATTTCAATTATAATAATTTGGTTAACATTCAAAGATTTTAAAAGAAAAAAACAGACGAAAATTTTAGACATTCTTATTTTGACGACTCTCTCAATAATTGGAATGTTAATTGGATATCTTTGGATATTTAGTAATCACTCTAACGGTGCAATGAATCTTAATATCCTTTGGGCCAACCCTTTAAGTTTTATATTAATTTTTCATTTTTTTAGTAACAAAAAAAGTAAGTTGACAAGACTTTTTCTAAGCTTCTTAATAATTTCAATAATTGTTGTAATTGTGTTTTGGGTAATTCAATTACAAATATTTAATTTATCAATAATACCCCTTATGATTGGATTGTTAATAAGGTACTTTTATTTAAGAGAAATTTACAGAGCCAATGCCGAGAATTGAACTCGGGACCTCTTCCTTACCAAGGAAACGCTCTACCCCTGAGCTACATCGGCATAGAGAGCGGAAGACCGGGCTCGAACCGGCGACATTCAGCTTGGAAGGCTGACGCTCTACCAACTGAGCTACTCCCGCAATTATTTTACTGTGGGGAGAGCAGGATTCGAACCTGCGAAGGTAAAACCAACAGATTTACAGTCTGTCCTCGTTGGCCGCTTGAGTATCTCCCCTAGCCATTTAAATTGAATAAGCTTTGAGCCGATGGAGGGACTCGAACCCACGACCTGCTGATTACAAATCAGCTGCTCTAGCCAGCTGAGCTACATCGGCAAAACTTTAATTTAAAGCGGTTGTAAATGTAACAATTAATTCATTTTACTTCAAAAAAATTAATTCTTAGATCTTGGGTGAGCGTCACGATATGTATCTTTAATTTTTGGAAGTTTAATCTTTGTATATTCTTGAGTTGCAGCCAAACTTTCATGCCCGAGAATTTCCTTAACCACATTAATATCTGCTCCTGAGTTAATCATTAAGCTAGCAAAGCTGTGCCTAAGAACGTGAGGTGACACTCTGGACTTTTTTGAAAATTTTTTAAATTCAGAATTTACAACTCGATATACTAATGAAGGGTATAATTTTTTATCATTTTCAGTTACGAATAAGTTTTCATTGTTAGATTTAATTAATTTATTTCTCTCAATTATATACCTTTTCAAAATTGATGATAATGAATCTAATATTGGAATTATTCTCTCTTTATTTCTCTTACCTAATACTTTAATTCTATTTTGATTGAAATCAATATCATTAATTTCAAGACTAATTAATTCAGATAATCTAATACCAGTTTGATAGAAAAGCTCAATTATGGTTTGATTTCTCAGTCCAGAAAAATTTGAAGTGTCAATATTCTCAATTACCGTTTCAATTTCTTTTTGAGAAAAAGGTTCAATTAAAAGTTTTTCAGTTTTAAGTGATTTATGATTTTCAAGAGGATTAATTTTAATCAAACTAATTTTAATTAAAAAATCATAAAATGAGTTTAAACTAGAAATTTTTCGATTTATACTTCTTGTTTTTAATCCTTTCTTTGATAAAAAAACAATAAAGTTTCTAATTAAACTGTATTTGGCTTTTGAGATGTTACTTACATGGTTTAACTCACAAAATTTTATAAAGTCCTCTAAGTCTTTTTTGTAAGAAGATATAGTATGTCTCGAATATTTTTTTTCTGATTCAAGAAGAACTAAGAAGGCTTTTAAATTGTCCATTTGAACAATTTAGTAAAAGATTTTAAATATCTTGATTATCCTTAAGTCTTTGTATATACGAAGCTTTTTGAATTACAGCCCTTCTAGAAACAGATGGCTTGATGTAGGTTTGTCTTTCACGGAGTTGGCGCATGGTTCCAGTTTTATCAAACTTTCGCTTAAATCTCTTAATGGCTCTATCTATATTTTCCCCGTCTTTAATTGGAATTATAAGCATACAACAAACCTCCTCTCTTTAATATTAGAACGCAAATATAATGTTATTAGAATAACTTGGGTTATTTTTTTAATATTTCTCTAGAAATAACAACTTTCTGAATTTCTGAGGTCCCCTCCCCAATTGTACACAATCTGGAATCACGATAAAACTTTTCTACTGGAAACTCTTTTGAGTATCCGTAACCACCAAAAATTTGAACTGCTTCACTGGAAATTCTTACGCAAGTCTCCGACGCAAAAAGTTTACACATTGCACTTAATTTTGTAATTTTTTTATCTAAATTCTTTTCATAACAAGCTTTATGCATAAGTAACTCACTTGCTTCGATATCAGTTGCCATTTGTGCAAGTTTAAAGGAAATACCTTGAAACGAACTAATTGGTTTACCAAATTGATGTCTTTCAGCGGAATATTTTAGAGATGCTTCATAAGCGCCTTTGGAAATACCTTGTGATAATGCAGCTATAGAAATTCTTCCTCCATCTAAAATTTTCATAGATTGAATAAAACCATCACCTACTTCACCAAGTCGATTTTGGTCTGGAATCCTACAATCATTAAAAATTATCTCAGACGTTTCTGAGGCTCTCATTCCTAACTTATTTTCTTTTTTTCCAGATTTAAATCCTAGAGTACCATATTCGACAACAAATGCAGTCATTCCTCGACTATCTCCCACATCACCCGTTCTAGCAATCACAACTAAAATATCTCCACTAATTCCATGAGTGATAAAATTTTTTGTTCCATTCAAAACCCAATCATTACCGTCTTTAATGGCAGTAGTTTTCATTCTAGCTGCATCAGAACCTGTGTTAGGCTCTGTGAGTCCCCAAGCACCAATAAATTCTCCTGCACATAGCTTAGGTAGCCATAAATTTCTTTGCTCTTCAGAACCGAATGTGTTAATATGGTTAGTACACAATGAGTTATGAGCTGCGATTGAAAGTCCAATAGAAGGATCGACTTTGGAAATTTCTTCAATAATCGCTGTATATTCGAAATAACCCAGACCCGAGCCACCATAAATTTCAGGAACTAAAACTCCCATAAAACCCATTTCACCAGCATGTTGAAGTAATTCCTTGGGAAAAAATTGTTTTTCGTCCCAATCTTTGTAATACGGTAATATGAAATTTTTTGCAAAATCTTTCGCAGATTGAGAAACTAAATTGTGTGTCTCACTTAATTCAAAATTGGGATTATATTGAATGTCCGTTTTCATAGCAAAAGCAAATATATATAATCTTATATTTTATTTGGTAAATTTTACTTAGAAAAAGATTTTATAGCATCTAAATATTTTGTCAACTCTTCTTTAACCTTTGGATATAAGAAAAATAATCCAATCATGTTGGGGAAAACTAATGCTAAAATCATGGCATCAGAAAAACCCCAGACTGAGGACATATCTCCAGCAGCACCAATCACGATAAATGATAAGAACAAAAACTTATAAGTTAAATCTGACCACTTTGTTTTTCCAAAAATAAACATCCACGATTGCAACCCATAGTATGACCATGAAATCATTGTTGAAATAGCAAATAGCACGATAGCCAAGGTCAAGAAAGGTCCAGCAAAAGATATATAATTACTGAATGCTTTTTGAGTAATTTGAGGCCCTTCAACTGCAACTCCTTCAATAAAAACTTTTCCATCCAAACCACCATAATCAAAAGCAGTAGTGTCACCATTAAAAATAATTATAACTAGAGCAGTCATTGTACATATTACTACGGTATCAATAAATGGTTCAAGAAGTGCAACCAAACCTTCTGATGCAGCATATTTTGTTTTTACAGCAGAATGCGCGATTGCTGCTGAACCTGCACCAGCTTCATTTGAAAATGCGGCTCTTTGAAAACCAACAACCAAAACACCTAACAAACCACCAAGTCCTGCTGCAGGAGTAAATGCACCAAATAAAATTTGGCTAAAGGCATCGTCAACAAAACTCAGATTAGAGAAAATAATGTATAAACAACAAGCTATATACATAATAGCCATAAATGGAACAATTTTTTCAGTTATAGATGCAATTCTTTTGATACCGCCGATAATTATAACTCCTACAAAAACCATCATTATAATTCCGATGAATGTTCTTGCACTTGAACCAGTTAAACCAAAAAGGTCAACTATTGAAAGTGCAGCGGTATTGGATTGAGCAGCATTACCTCCACCAAAAGATGCCCCAACACACAAAGCTGCAAAAACAAATCCTAAAATCTTTCCTAATCTAGGTAAACCTATTTCTTTTAGACCTTTAGTTAAATAATACATAGGACCACCGTAAACAGTTCCGTCGCTACCAACATCTCTATATTTGACACCAAGCGTACACTCTACAAATTTGGATGACATCCCAATCAAACCACAAACAATCATCCAAAAAGTAGCTCCTGGACCACCAATAGCAATTGCCAGTGCAACCCCAGCAATATTTCCATTTCCAACAGTCCCTGAAACAGCAGTAGAAAGTGCTTGAAAGTGACTAACTTCTCCATCACTATTAGATTTTGATGATTTTTTCTCTAATTTGTCATATTTCCCACTTACCACCTCTATCGCAAGAGGAAATCTTCTGACATTTATAAATCCAAAATATATTGTAAAAAATAATGCTCCACATACTAAAAGAACTATTATTGTAGGAATTCCTTCGTCAAAAATAAGAGAGGAAAATGGAAACTTATGTAGAACAATTTTTCCCCAAGCATCAGCAATCGGGGTAAATGCCTCATTTATTTTTGAGTCCAAACCTTGATTTTGCTCTTGAGCAAAAAGAAATGGAGTGAAAAAAAGTGATATGGTTGTAAAGAATTTTTTCATAAAAATTTATAAGTCAAAAACAGAGGTTCGTTTAGCAAATAGATAATTTTTCATTTTGTACCAAAAAGCCAAAATTAGATACACTGCAAACCAAGCACCAAAAGAAAAAAAACTTATGTATATGAAAAAAATTCTAACGTTTTTCGCTTTCATACCCAACCATTCAGCTAGTGTTGAACAGACATCAAAACCTCTTTTCTCAAAATAAAATCTTAATTGGTTTATTATGGATTGTTTCATAAAATTAAAGTTCTTCGAGTTCTCCGGTCCAACCTAAAATACCTCCTTTTAAATTATATACTTTTTTAAAACCTTTTTGTTTCATTAACTCGCATGTCTGACCACTTCTTGCACCAGACCTACAATAAATAAAATAAGACTTCGATTTGTCAAGCTTTTCAATTTCAGAAATAAATTCATTTCCCTTGTAAAAATCGATATTGACAGCTCCTCCAATATAACTAGTGCTAAATTCATCGTCAGTACGCACATCAATAATTACTGATTCTTCAGATTCATCATGTAATTTTACCCACTCAGTTTCAGAAAGATTAATCATTTTGTCAGCATTGTTTGGTGAATATACGCATGAAAAAAAAAAGAAAAAAAATAGAAAAAAAAATTTATTCATATGTTTTCAAATATATTCATTAAATAAATTATTTCTGTTTGTTTTGATTTTTAATTCCTAATTGTATATTTGAATTAATGAAATGTAAAACAAATTTAACGTCTTGGTGGAACACCTAATTTAGGTGAGATAGGCGTTTATTTGAGTATTTAGGCTTGTCTATTTGTCAAGCCTTTTTTTTTAATAATAATGATGTTTAATATTGATTCTAGTTCCGTCGAAATTTTAACAGACACAATGACTCCTGTTAATATGTATTTAAAAGTAAGAAATTATTTTTCAGAAAGCATCTTGCTTGAGAGTTCTGACTATGGTGCAAATGATAATAGTGTTGCCTACATTTGTTTTAACCCAATAGCATCATTTACTTTAAAGGATGATAATATTCATCTAAAATTTCCAGATGGTAGTAATGATGATATCGAAATTGATGAATCAATATCTGTAGTTAGCGAATTAGAAAAATTTGTTGGAAGATTTAAAGTTTTATCAAAAAAAAATCGTTTTTTATCACAGGGTATTTTCGGTTACACTTCCTATGAAGCAGTAAAATATTTTGAAGATATTGAACTAAAAAAGTATAATTCTAACTCAAAAATTCCTGAAATATATTACGCATTTTATAAAAATGTAATAACAATAAATGTTTTTAATAATCAAGCAACTATTTTTTGTCATAACTATCAAAGTGAAAATAATTTAAATGACATTGTAAAAATTTTAAATAAGCCTGTTAATCAATCTTTTCCATTTTCTAGATTAAATAAAGCAAAATCAAATTTGAGTGATGAGGAATATTTAGAGCTTGTAAAAAAAGGAATAAAACATTGTAAAAGAGGTGATGTCTTTCAAATTGTTCTATCTCGAAGGTTTAGCCAAGAATTTAAAGGTGATGATTTTACCTTATACAGAATTTTACGATCTATTAATCCTTCCCCATATATATTTTATTTCGATTTTGGAAACTTTAAAATATTTGGAAGTTCACCCGAGGCACAAATTGTTGTTAAAAATAATATAGCCGAAATTCACCCAATCGCTGGGACCTTTATTAGAACTGGTAATGATAGTGAAGACAAGAAAAAAGCGATTGAACTTTCAAAAGACTTGAAAGAGAACGCAGAACATATGATGTTGGTTGATTTAGCAAGAAATGATTTAAGTAGAAACGGTTACAACGTAAAAGTCAAAAAAGATCGAGAAGTTCAATTTTACTCTCATGTTATCCATCTTGTTTCAAAGGTAGTTGGACAAATAAAAAAAAGTACTTCAACACTCCAAATTGTAGCTGATACTTTTCCTGCAGGAACACTAAGTGGAGCTCCGAAGTACAAAGCGATGGAGCTAATCAACAAATATGAAAACTCTGAACGCTCATTTTATGGTGGTTCTATTGGATTTATGGATTTTGATGGAAATTTTAATCATGCCATCATAATTCGATCATTTCTTAGCAAAAATAATTTTTTACATTTTCAGGCAGGAGCTGGAATAGTATCAAAATCAAAACCTGAGAGCGAACTACAAGAAGTATTTAACAAATTAAAAGCATTAAATAAAGCAATGGAAAATGCAGAAAAATATTTTGAATGAAAATTTTAGTCATTGATAATTATGATTCATTTACATACAATTTGGTACACTATTTAGAAGATTTGGATTGTAATGTAGTTGTTAAGAGAAATGATAAATTTTCAATCGAATATCCAAAAAAATTCGATAAAATCGTATTGTCACCTGGGCCGGGCATCCCAGATGAAGCTGGGAAACTAAAAGATGTTATAAAAGATTATTCAAAAAACATACCTACTCTTGGCGTTTGTTTAGGTCATCAAGCGATTGGTGAGGTTTATGGAGGCTCCCTTGTTAATTTAAATAATGTCTTTCATGGAGTTTCCACAAAAATAAAAATTTTAAAAAATGACACTATTTTCAATGATATTCCCAAAACGATTGAAGTGGGGAGGTATCATTCTTGGGTTGTAAAAAATCCAGTTCCTGAAAATTTTACTTTACTAGCAGAAGATTTAAATGGTCAAATAATGGCTATGAAACATAATTTTTACCCAATATACGGGGTGCAGTTTCATCCCGAGTCTGTACTTACCCCATTTGGGAAAAAAATTTTAAAAAACTGGATTGAAATAAAATGAACGAGATATTAAAAAGACTAATAAATCACGAAAAACTTAGTAGAGCTGAGTCAATGAAGGCTATGCTGAAAATTGGTAAAGGTGAAATTGATTCTTTTCAGATTGCAACTTTTTTAAGCGTCTACATGATGAGAACTATTACTTCGATCGAACTTGCAGGTTTTAGAGATGCACTGTTAAAACTTTGTATTTCTGTAGATCTCTCCGATTTTGATCCAATTGATTTGTGCGGGACAGGAGGAGATAATAAAAATACATTTAATGTATCTACAATCTCTTCATTTGTTGCTGCAGGAGCTGGAATAAAAGTAGCAAAACATGGAAACTATGGGGTATCATCGTCTTGCGGTTCAAGCAATGTATTAGAATTCTTAGGAATCAAATTTTCCAATGAAGTTGATTTTTTAACAAAATCGATAGATACGGCAGGTATTTGTATACTACATGCTCCGTTATTCCATCCAGCAATGAAACATGTTGCTCCAATTAGAAAAAGTCTAAAACTTAAAACTTTTTTTAATATTCTCGGTCCTCTTGTCAACCCATGCTTTCCAAAAAAACAAATTGCCGGAGTTTTTGATTTGTCATTACTCAAATTATATAAATTTCTTTTAGATGAAACTGCAAATAGCTTCTGTGTAATTCATGATTTAAACGGTTTTGATGAAATTTCATTGACAGGTGATGCCAAAATTATTTCAAACTTTGGGGAGGATATTATTAGTCCAAAAATATTTGGATTAGAAAGAATTGATGCAAATAAAATTGTTGGTGGAAAATCAATTAGTGAATCAGCTTCAATTTTTTTATCAGTTTTAGAAAACGAAGCTACGATTGAACAGAAAGAAGTTGTATGTGTAAATGCTGGATTAGCTATATCAACTTCAATCTCTGTTTCTTTGATTGAAGGATATGAAATGGCAAAAGAATCTATAGAATCAAAAAAGGCCCTAAATAGTTTTAAAAGTTTATTAAATCTTAGTCAAAATGACAATTCTTGATAAAATTATTTTTGAAAAAAAAATTGAAATTGAAAATAAAAAAAGAAGTTTATCAATAGTGACTTTTAATAAAAGTCCAATGTTTAAATGTGAAAAAAAATCATTATCAAAAAGTCTGAGAGAAAACAAATTTGGTATAATTGGAGAATATAAACGTAAATCTCCATCAAATCCAAACATAAATTTAAAATCTGATGTAGAAAAAATTGCAAAGGGGTATGAAAAAGCTGGTTGCTCAGGAATTTCAGTATTAACAAATGAAAAATTTTTTGGTGGTTCTGTCAATGATTTAAGTATTGTAAAATCCTCATGCCACTTGCCAATTTTAAGAAAAGAGTTTATAGTTGATATATATCAAATATATGAGTCAAAAGCAATTGGTTCTGATGCAATTTTACTAATTGCATCGTGTTTGAAAAAAGAAGAATTAAAATCATTTTCTAAAATTGCAAATGAACTCGGCCTTGAAGTATTAGTAGAAGTTCATTCAGCTGAAGAATTAGACAAAATACCAGCGAAGAATGTAAATATTATCGGAGTTAATAACAGAAATTTAAATGATTTTTCTGTTTCAATAGAAAACAGTATTAAAATTTCAAATTATATTCCAAAAAATATTTGTAAAATCTCTGAGAGTGGAATATCAGATATCAGCTCGATTAAAAAGTTACAAAATATTGGCTATAATGGTTTTTTGATTGGAGAGCACTTCATGAAAAGTTTGAATCCAGAACTTACTGCACATAAATTTATTCAAAGATTAAAAAATGAAAATTAAAGTTTGTGGTATGAAATTTTCTGAAAATGTTTCAAATATGTTAGATATAGGTATCGACTATGTTGGATTCATTAAGTGGCAAAAATCCTTAAGGTTTAGTAGTAATACTCCAAAAATTTCAGACTCAGTAAAAAAAGTTGGTGTTTTTGTTGACTCATCGATTGGTGAAATAAAATCATCAATAAAAAAAAATAATTTTGATTTAGTTCAACTACATGGTAATGAATCAATAGATTATTGCCATAGCTTGAAAGGTTCATCTTTAATTATTAAAGCATTTAACATAGATGAAAAGTTTTGTTTTTCGAAACTAAAGGGTTACGAAGAAGTATGTGATTATTTTTTATTTGACTCAAAAGGATTACTGCCTGGTGGAAATGGCAAAAAGTTTGACTGGTCTTTATTAAAAAATTACAAATTGAAGAAACCTTTTTTTATAAGCGGTGGTATAGGATTTAATGATATATTTCAAGTTAAAGAACTTATTCAAAGTAATTTACCTGTTCATGCTATAGACATTAATAGTAAATTTGAAAATTCCCCGGGAGTAAAAAATATAGAATTAATAAAATTGTTTAAAGAAAAATTAGAGTTATGAAAATTTCACAATCATACAACGTTGATGCAAAAGGTTTTTATGGAGAATTTGGTGGTGCATTTATCCCTGAAATGCTATATCCTAACATTAAAGAGTTGGAGGAAAACTATATAAAATTCACTTCAGAAATAAATTTTAAAAGGGATTTCGAACAACTATTAAAGGATTATGTTGGGCGACCAACACCACTTTACTATGCAAAAAGAATGTCAGAAAAATATCAAACCAAAATATATTTAAAAAGAGAGGATTTGTGTCATACTGGAGCACATAAAATTAATAATACTATAGGTCAAATTCTTCTGGCGAAAAGATTAGGTAAAACGAGAATAATTGCTGAAACAGGTGCTGGTCAGCACGGAGTTGCTACTGCAACAGTATGTGCATTAGCGGGCATAAATTGTGTAATATATATGGGCGAGTTAGACATAAAACGTCAATCACCTAATGTTGCAAGGATGAAAATGCTAGGAGCAACAGTTAAACCAGCCATTTCTGGAAGTAAAACATTAAAAGATGCTACTAATGAAGCAATTAGGGATTGGATTAATAACCCTTTAGATACACATTATATTATTGGTTCTGTAGTGGGACCACATCCTTATCCAGATATGGTTGCAAGATTTCAATCTGTAATTAGTGAAGAATGTAAATATCAACTGAAAGAATTTGAGGGCAGAGAATATCCCGATCATGTCATTGCCTGCGTTGGAGGTGGTAGTAATGCTGCAGGTATATATTATCACTATTTAGATGACCCAAGAGTGAATATTATTGCTGTTGAAGCTGCTGGAAAAGGAATTAAAACTGGAAAAAGTGCTGCAACGTCAGTTCTAGGTAAAATAGGAATAATTCACGGTAGTAAGACACTACTCATGCAAACTCAAGATGGTCAAATAACCGAACCCTACTCAATTTCTGCTGGACTAGATTATCCTGGTGTGGGCCCAATGCATGCACATCTGTTTGATTCTGGTAGAGCTGAGTTTATTTCGGTTCAAGATAAGGAGGCAATGAATTGGGGATTAACTCTTTCCCAGACAGAAGGCATTATTCCAGCTATTGAAACTGCTCATGCTTTTTCAATTCTAGATACAAGAAAGTTTGAAAAAGAAGATGTTTTACTATTTAATTGCTCAGGTCGAGGTGATAAAGATTTAGATACATATATAGACTATTTTAAACTCTAATGAATAGAATTGTTAAATCATTTAAAGGGAAAAAGAAATTACTTTCAATTTATTTCACAGCAGGCTTTCCCAATGTTGATGACACTGTTGACATAATCCGTAGTCTTCAAAGCTCAGGAGTTGACATGGTTGAAATTGGTCTTCCTTTTTCCGATCCACTTGCAGATGGTCCTACTATTCAGAAAAGTTCAACAACCGCGTTAAATAATGGTATGACAACCAGCTATCTTTTTAACCAACTTACTAGAATTAGAGATAGCATTGAAATTCCTTTAATAATCATGGGGTATTTTAATCCTATATTACAATTTGGTGTTGAAGAATTTTGTAAAAAATGCAATGAAGTTGGAATTGATGGTTTAATTATTCCCGACCTTCCTGCAGAAATATTTAATGAAAAATATTCTTCTTTATTTGAAAAATATGAAATTTTAAATATGTTTTTAATAACACCTCAAACATCTGAAAAAAGAATAAAATTTATTGACAAAGTTTCTAAAGGGTTCATTTATATGGTTAGTAGCGCCGCAACAACAGGAGCTCAAAATGAATTTTCTAATTCGCAAGAAGAATATTTTAAACGAATTTCAAAATTAAATTTGAACAATAACCTTATGGTAGGATTTGGAATTAGTAATTCTAAAACCTACAAATCAGCAATAAGTTTTTCAGATGGGGCTATAATAGGCTCAGCTTTTATTAAATATATTAAGGACAATGGTATAGATTCTATAAAAAATTTTATAAAAAAAATTACAAACTAATTTTTTAAGTTAACTTTATATTATTCAATTTAAATTTACTTTTTATGAAAAAATTAACCGTTTACATACTATTTTCACTATTTCTTATATCCTGCCAAAAAACTGAACGTTCTGTTGGTTTTGTTACTGGCTTGGATGGTAATGAATATCAATACTTTTTAGGTACAGAGGATGCAATCAATGTAGTAATGAAATTTGATTCATTGTCTGCTACAAAAAATTATGATGAATATTCAACTATTTTTGCCGATTCTGCCTCATTTACCTACGGGTCTGGTGAAAAGAATGATTTATCACAATTTATAGAACTAAACAAACGAAGAGATTCAATTTTAATTGCCAGCAATGCAACTATGAAATGGGACCTTACGTATGCCTTTTCTGTTGACATTGCACCAAATATTGGTGGTGAATATGTAAATGCATTATATAATGTTTCGTACGAGGACGGTGTAAACGATGGAAAGTTTAATGCAAATGTTTGGTTTTTTGTTAAGGATGGTAAAATAATTAACTTGAGTCAATTCAATCAATCTGTTCTTGAAGAAGAGACTAATAATTAAAAACTAATTATTAAACTCACCTAACAAATACCGGTTGATTTGAATCTAATGTTTCTGACTCGCTGTACGAGTATCCTGAAGCTTGAAAAGCTAAAATATCATTTAATGAATTAGATTTGTTTTCAATCAGATACTTTGACATTAAACCTCTTGCCTTTTTAGCGTAGAATGAGATAATTTTATATTTTCCATTCTTAAAGTCTTTAAAAATTGGAGTAATAACATTTGATTTAAGTAAATTGAAATTAATTGCATCAGAATATTCCTTACTTGCAAGGTTAACAACAATCTCGGAATCAATAAGTTCAGTTTTTAGAAATTTTGTTAAATCATCCTTCCAATATGAATATAATGTCTCATGACCTTCAATACCAAATTTAGTACCCATCTCTAGTCTGTATGGTTGAATTAAATCAAGTGGTTTTAAAATTCCATAGAGTCCTGATAAAATTCTTAATTTATCTTGTCCATAATCTTTAATATTATATGCATCAAGTCCCGAATATACATCTCCATTAAATGCAAAAACTGCCTGCCTTGAGTTGGATTTATTGAAAGGTGTACAAAATGATTGGTTTCTACTCCAATTAATATTCGCTAATTTTTCTGAAATACCCATTAATTCTTGTAATTCAAAAGGATTTTTTTGTCTTAAAGATTCGTTCAATTTTACTGCCTTATCTAAAAAGAATGGATTACTATGTTGTTCGGTAGGAACCTTTGATTCATAGTCTAACGATTTTGCAGGTGATATTAAAATTTTCATTTTACAATTTTAAACAAAAATACAAATGAATTTTTATTATTTATGTAGAATTTGATGTTTGGAATAAGCCCTCCACTTTTCAATGAGTTCTAGAAAATCATTTGGTATATCGCTATTGAAATAAATTTTTTTATTTGATTTAGGATGAATAAAACCTAAAGTTTTTGCGTGTAATGCCTGTCTTGGAAGTGTCTTGAAGCAATTTTCAACAAATTGTTTATACTTGTTAAAAGTAGTTCCCTTTAAAATTTTGTCTCCCCCGTATCTTACATCGTTAAATAATGTATGTCCAATATACTTCATGTGAGCACGTATTTGATGTGTTCTTCCTGTTTCAAGCGTGCAACTAATTAAAGTCACATAACCAAATCTTTCCAAGACTTTATAATGAGTAACTGCATATTTTCCAAATTCTTTATCTGGAAAGACAGTCATCAACATTCTATTTTTTCTATCTCTTCCAATAAACTCATTGATTGTTCCAAATTCACTTTTTAAATCTCCCCACACTAGGGCTGTATAAGTTCTTTGCGATATTTTGTCGTGAAACTGAGTTGAAAGATTTATCATTGATGTTTCAGTTTTTGCAATAACCAATAGACCAGAAGTGTCTTTATCGATTCTATGCACTAGACCAGGCCTGTTGTTGCGGTTTTTTGGAAGCTTATCCAAATAAAATAAAATGCCATTTAAAAGTGTTCCTGAGTAATTACCATGACCAGGGTGAACAACTAAACCAGCAGGCTTATTTATTATCAAAACCTCTTCGTCCTCAAATACAATATCAAGTTTAATTTCTTCAGGTATTAATAGATCATCATGAGGAGGATATGATAACATGACTGATATCTTATCATCAGGCTTAACTCTATAATTTGGTTTTACTGAACATCCATTGACAATGATTGAACCAAATCTGGCAGCTTGCTGTATTTTATTTCTAGTAGCATTTTCAATTCTATTTATTAGAAACTTATCAATTCTCAATGGGGCCTGACCTTTATCTACTATAAAAGCATAGTGCTCATGTAGTTCTTCTGACATCACAACACTTTTTTTTCAGATTTACCATTTCCTAGAACTAAATCAATTCTTGATGTTTTTGGAAGCTTCTCTCCAGATGAGATTGGAGAATTATTGTATCTGAGCTGAAGTACCATGTCTTTACCTATATTGTTTATGTATGAAATTTCCCCAATTTGAAAGCCTAAAGCAATTAAAACAGATTCAGCTGAACGTCTAGTAGTTTGAATGACATCTGGTATTCTTACTTGATTATAATTTGCGGGATTTAATGTTATATATATAGTTCGATTTTTTTTTACTTCATCTCCAGCTTCAGGTTCTTGAGTTAAAACCGAAAAAGGTAAGTAAGCAGGATCAAATCTTGTTGAGTCGACTACGTTATATCTTAGTTTTTTTTGATTTAATATTAATTGTGCCTCAGCAATTGATTTTTCTGTAATGTCTGGAACTTCAATTGTTTTTCCATTTCTCGTGTGAAAATTTAAACCAAAAAATAATAACATGGATACCAAAGAGATAGTAATGAATACCAAGAACATGTTGTAGATAAAAGTATACGTGAATATAAACCTAACAAACCTTTTTATTTTCTTCATTCCAAGCCAAAAATAATGATATTTGTATTATGAAAAAGCATATAGGTGTAGCCATGGGAGGATATACATCAGAGCATGATATTTCAATAAAAAGTGGTGAAAACGTTGTAAAGTTACTTTCTAAAGCCAGTTTTGAAATTTCAAAAATAATTGTGTCAAAAGAAAATTGGATTGTCGAATATAAAGATGAGAAAATTAAACTCGACCTAGATAGCTTTACATTTCATTATAAAAAGAAGAGAATTGAATTTGATGTTATTTTTAACTCCATTCATGGTTCTCCAGGTGAAAATGGAGAATTACAATTAAAACTAAAAAAATTAAACATACCTTTTACTGGTGTGAATCAAAAAGTTGCAAAAATGACTTACGATAAGTTTAAAACATTGAGCTATTTGAAAAAATTTGGTATTACAGTTTCTAAAAACATTCTGATAAAAAGAAATCAATCATACGATTTAAAAAAAATAATAAAATTTGTTGGCTTACCATGTTTTGTAAAAGCTAATAAGTCTGGAAGTAGTTATGGAGTTGAAAAAATTAATTTCTTTTCAGAAATGAAAAAATCAGTTGAAAATTGTTTTAAATATGATGACGAATTAATTATTGAAGAATATATTGATGGGACAGAAATTTCTGTTGGAATGATTGACTATAAAAATGAAACCTTAGTCTTACCCCCTACAGAAATTATAACGAAAAAAGAATTTTTTGATTATGATGCAAAATACAATGGGCTGTCTGAAGAAATAACTCCTGCGAGAATTAATGATTTTAAAAACAAACAATTAGATAAAATATGCTTAAAAATTCACCAATTACTTAGAATGAAAGGTTTGTGTAGAGCTGACTTTATTTATAAAAATGAAAAAGCATATTTTCTTGAAATTAACAGTATTCCTGGCTTAACCGAAGAAAGCATTCTTCCAAAGCAAATAATGACAGCTGGAATCAAAATCGAAGATATAATTCATGATATGGTGATAAGTCTTTAAAACTTTATATTTAAAAAATGAAAAGAGCTATTTTTCCCGGATCTTTTGACCCTATTACAAATGGACATTACGAGATTATTAAAAAAGGATTAAAGTTATTTGATGAAATAATTATAGCAGTTGGAGTCAATAACCAAAAAAAATATATGTTTTCAATTGAAAAAAGATTAGAGTTCATCGAATCTTGTTTCGAAAAGGAAAAAAAAATAAAAATTTTATCATATAGTGGTTTGACGACTGATTTGTGTAAAGACAATGGAATTAAATTTATTTTAAGAGGATTGAGAAATTCGGAAGATTTTAATTTTGAAAATTCATTAGCGTCAATGAACAATGAAATGAGCAATGTCGAAACAATATTTATTTTATCTTCTTCTAAAACTGCTCACATAAACAGTTCACTTGTTAGAGATATCATATATAATGATGGGGACTATTCAAAATTTATTCCATATCAAATAAAGTTTTGATTAACTGGTTTTTAGAAAAAAGATGCTTAATGCTTGGAAATGTTTTTTTTAAAGCTTTTTTTGTTTCTAATTTATTTTTCCATTCTGCTTTTGAAATACCTTCATTAATTTCGGGTTTTAATTTTCCTGAGAATTTAGATTTCATTAAAAACCAATGCGTCTGTTTTAGCTGATAGATTTTATTTCTTTTGAAAATATGAAGAGTTAAATCAATTTCTTTTTGAACACTAATTTTTTTGACACCAGTTTCTTCTTTTACTTCCCTCTTTGCACCTTTTGTTAGAGTTTCATTAAGTTCAACCTTTCCTTTAGGTAAGTCCCATTTATTTTTTCTAAATATAAAGAGAAAATGATTTTTGTCGTTTATTACTAATCCCCCAGCAGCAATAACTGTTGGTATTTTTTTTTTGAAATTTTCAAGCAGTTTTTTTTCTTTTTTTCCAATTAAATAAAGTCTATTAATTTCATCAGATTTAATTTTCTTTATTATGAATTTGAGTGAGGATTTTTTAAGATTTGCAACACATATTTTTTTTTCATTGATAGGCAAATTAGTAGTTAAAATTATCTCTTTATGATTTATAAAAACTTTATACTTTTGTTTCATGTCGCTTAAGCTTACTACTTCTTCAAAAATTGCTAATTATCTCCTACAAATAAAAGCAATAAAGCTTGAAACTGAAAAACCGTTTCAATGGTCAAGTGGAATTTATTCTCCAATTTATTGCGATAATAGAATTGTTCTATCATTCCCTAAAATTAGAAAATTGGTTTGCGATTGTTTTGTGGAAATAATTAAAAAAAAATATACCGATACCCAACTAGTGGCAGGAGTCGCTACAGGCGGTATTGGTATAGGGATGCTCATTGCTGAAAAATTAGATTTACCTTTTGTTTATGTAAGGCCTCAAGCCAAAAAGCACGGACGTAAAAATCAAATTGAAGGCTTAATTAAAAAAAATATTAAGGCAATTGTAATTGAAGATTTGATAAGTACAGCAAAAAGTAGCTTAAATGCTGTAGATGCATTAAAAAAAGAAAAAGTAAATGTAATTGGATTAATTTCATTGTTCTCATATGAATTTGAAGATGCAAAGAAAAATATTTCAAAATCAGGATTAAATTATTGTTCACTTTCAAATTTTAGCGACTTAATGAAAATTGCGCTTTCAACCAACTATATTAACACAAAGCAGAAAGAAGAAATTTTAAAGTGGCGTCTTAATCCACAAAAATGGAGAGAAGTTAATTAATGGAAATTAGAAGTAGAATTGGCTCAAAAAAAATACCTGTTGAAATTATTTTTACAAGATTTAAAAATGTTAATATTTTTAAAAGACTATTACCTAAATCTTGTAGATTTAAAATCTTAACACAAAAAAAATTCTGTTTTAAATTAAGAGGAATGCCAGAAATTTTTTTAGATGTAGAAAAAATTTTTGATAATGAAAAAATTATCTATACTTCTTCCAAGAACAAATTTGATTTTACTTTAGAAGCAACTTTTACTGAAACCTCTAAAAATCAAACGGATTTACAATTGATATTTAAGGGAACTTTTAGTTCTGTCATGAGTGTTATGATAAAAAATCCAATTAAAAATTTTTTTGAAGAAATTATAAGCAATTTTGAAAATCTTTAAAAAAAATTGTTTTTTCATTGAAAATCTTTTTTTTCTCTTTTGTTTGAACAATTAATTTTCCATCATTAGTTACTCCAACGACATAGCCAAAAAAATGATTTCCTGACTTATCAAAAAAATGTTTTTCTGAATTAAATCCATATAAATTTTTTAAATATTTAGTTTTATCAAACTTAACAGTTGTAATTTTTTTTTCAATTATTGTTATCAATTTTTTAAAAATTTTGTCAATTGAAAATTTTTGTTTTTTAATTACGCTCATTGAAGATGCGCACGGGAGTTTTTCAAAGTTTTGCTGATTAATATTAATCCCAACTCCAATGATTAAACCTAAAATATTCTTTCCTCTTATGACTGGTTCAAGTAAAATACCAGCAATTTTTTTTTTCTCTGACAAAATGTCGTTTGGCCACTTAATCTTTAAGTTAGGAATTTCATAATATTTTAAAACCTGAAAAACTGCTAGACAAACTATCTTATTAATTTCAAAAATATCAATATTATTAATTTTAATTTTTCCAAAAAAAATTGATCCAGTAAGGTTTTTCCCTTTTTCTGAATGCCATTTTGAGTTCATTCTTCCTCTACCTTTTGTTTGATAATCAGCACGTACTGCCAATCTTGAAATTTGATTGTTTTCCTTGACATATTTTTTTAAAAAAATATTAGTTGAATCAATGGCATCAATTTTGATTAATTTCATTTGTTATAAAGTTTGGATTGTTATTTTTACAACTTATGTTAGAAAATACAAAAATATTAAGTACCGACACGCTAATTACAAATATTATTGAAGGTATTGACAATTTAAAAGGAGAAGAAGTTAATATAATTGATTTGAGAAAAATTGAAAATAGTGTTTGTAAATATTTTATTATTTGTTCTGGAAATTCAAATACTCATGTAAAATCAATCTCAAATTCGATACAAAAACATGTTTGGAAAGAAACCAATGAAAACCCGTGGCATGTAGAAGGTGAAGAAATATCTGATTGGATATTAATAGATTATGTAGACATTGCAGTTCATATTTTTAAAAAAGAAACAAGAGTTTTTTATGATCTTGAATCCTTGTGGGGAGATGCTAAACAAATATTAATTGAAGAAAAAAAATAAAAATGAAAAAAAAAGAAAAAAAACCAAATAATAAACCTGCATTTAACAATTATTGGATTTATGGTGCACTAATAGTATTTTTCATTTTTGTAAATTTTATTGGAGCAGGAAGTAATAATCCATCAAATAATCAAATAAACCTATCAACATTTCAAAAGTTTTTAGATAATGGGGATGTAAATAGAATAGTTGTAATCAATAAAAACAAAGCTCAAGTAACTCTTACAAATGAAGCTTTTTTGTCTCCTAAACATAATGAAATCAATAAGCCAGATTTTTTTGGTAGAAGCAATTCAAAAGGTCCTCACTACGAGTTTGAAATTGGTGATTTAGAATTATTTCAAAATAAACTAGAAGCAGCTGAGAACAAAGGAATTGTTTTTATTTATGAATTTAAAACTATTGAGAGCAAATGGCTTGATATTTTACAAAGTTTTTTGCCACTTATAATTATAATTGCTGTTTGGATTTTTATTATGAGAAGAATGTCTGCCGGTGGAGCTGGTGGAGGTGGAGCGCAGATTTTTAACATTGGAAAATCAAAAGCTAAGCTATTCGATCAAAATTCAGATGTTAAAATTAACTTTAAGGATGTAGCAGGTCTTGAAGGCGCTAAAGAAGAAGTTCAAGAAATTGTAGATTTTTTAAAAAACCCATTAAAATATACTAAACTAGGTGGTAAAATTCCCAAAGGCGCATTACTCGTTGGTCCACCCGGCACAGGTAAAACCTTACTTGCTAAAGCTGTTGCGGGGGAAGCTAAAGTTCCTTTTTTTTCACTTTCTGGATCTGATTTTGTAGAGATGTTTGTTGGTGTTGGAGCTTCAAGGGTAAGAGATTTATTTAAGCAAGCTAAAGATAAATCTCCTTCAATAATTTTTATTGACGAAATAGATGCTATTGGAAGAGCAAGAGGAAAAAATAATATCACCGGCTCCAATGATGAAAGAGAAAATACTTTAAATCAACTTTTAACAGAAATGGATGGTTTTGGAACAGATACAAATGTTATTGTTATTGCGGCAACAAACAGAGCAGACGTATTGGACAAAGCACTAATGAGAGCTGGAAGGTTTGATAGGCAAATATATATTGATTTACCAGATTTAAGAGAAAGAAAAGAGATTTTTGAAGTCCATCTTAAACCACTTAAATCCGACCCAAAATTAGATGTAGATTTTCTTTCCAAACAAACTCCTGGTTTTTCTGGAGCCGACATAGCCAATGTTTGTAATGAATCTGCTCTAATTGCTGCAAGAAAAAATAAAAAAAAGGTCGATCGCCAGGACTTTCTTGATGCGGTGGATAGAATTGTTGGTGGATTGGAAAAAAAATCAAAAATTATAACTCCTGATGAAAAGAAAACAATCGCATTTCATGAGGCTGGACATGCTACAGTGAGTTGGATGTTAGAGCATGCTGCTCCTCTTGTTAAAGTAACTATTGTTCCTCGCGGACAATCACTAGGTGCTGCATGGTATTTGCCTGAGGAAAGACAAATTGTTAGAACCGAACAAATGCTTGACGAAATGTGTGCAACGCTTGGAGGAAGAGCTGCAGAAGAAATAATTTTTAAGAAAATTTCAACCGGTGCTTTAAGTGATTTAGTGAAAGTCACACAACAAGCAAAGGCTATGGTTACTGTATATGGATTGAATGAAAAAATTGGAAATATTACGTACTATAAATCAAACGAATCCGAGTATGGATTTAATAAGCCATATTCTGAAGAAACTGCAAAACTAATTGACCTTGAAATTTCAACGATTGTTGAAAAGCAATACAAAAGAGCGATTCAAATTTTAAAAAAACACAAAAAGAAATTAACTGAACTTGCAGATTATTTACTAGACAAAGAAGTGATTTTTAAAGATGATTTAGAGAGAATTTTTGGAACTAGACCGTTTAAAGAAAAATTAGATAGCCAATAATTTACTAAAGTCAAAAAAACTTTTAATAACTTAATTAAATACTTATTTAATTTTTTTTTCTATTTACTAAATTTGATGTATTAATCATTTGTTGTGAATAAGCTTTGGTCAATTTTTTCTAAAAAAAAATCCGAAAGAATTAATGAGGAAAGTAATGTCAGGGGTCCACACATGCCCTCAATTGAAGTACCAATAGAAAATACTTTTGCTCAAAAGTTTACAGAACGTGGTGGAAAATTTATTTATTGTTTAAATATTGATGAAGTAAAACAAACATTTAATTCAATAATATCAGAATTGAAATCTGACGTCACCGAGTTGTTTTGTTTGGAAAAAAATCTTTCAGAAAAATTTGAGTCTGAATTAGTAATCACTAAAACTAATATGAATGCAAAATTGATGCTATGTAGTTGCGAAGCCTTAGTTTCACACGACGGTAGTATTGTTGTTTGTAATAAGCAATTTGGTAAAAATAAAATCTCGGATTTACCCGAGACACTTGTTGTTTTTGCAGGAACTAAGCAGTTTTCTAAAACAATATCAGATGCTCTTAAAATAATCAAAAAAAAATATCCAGAAAAAATACCTTCGAGTATAACATCTATCAAACAGTTTAAAAAAGAAGAATATGGAGAGGAGGATTACATGAGCTATAAAAACAAAAGTTTAAAATATGTATACTTAATATTAATTGAAGACTTTTGAGAGACCTAAAAGCCAGAACCCTATCATCAATTATTTATGTTGCTCTGATTTTTTCTTCTATTGAGTTTAAATTTTTTGGTTTAATTTTTCTTTTATTTATTTCTATTTCTTTATTTGAAATATATAGGATTTCTAAAAAACACATATTACTTCAAATTTTTTTACTGTTATTTATATATATAATAATTGATTTTCAGGTAATTAATTATTTAGAAATTTCTAGTTTTTCTGTTTATATTATAATTTTTAATATTATTTACATTATTCTAATGTTAAATAAAAATTTTGATTTAAATTCAAGTTTTAAATTACATTCTTTTTGCCTATTTAATTTGGTTTTACCATTTACAAATTTGTTAATACTTAACAATATAAATTCTAAATTTCTAATTTTCTTTTTTTGTGTGATTTGGTTTAATGACACCTTTTCATATTTTTTTGGAACTCTTTTAGGAAAGAAACCATTACTCAAAAGAATATCTCCAAATAAAACATTTGAAGGTGCAATTTTCGGTGGTCTAGCAACGCTAATATTAATGATCCTCGTTGGTTTAAACTACTCGAAATTTGAGTCTTATAAAATTGCAACAATAATTTTTTCGACATTAATAATGGCTACTTTTGGAGATTTAATTCAATCAAAATTTAAAAGAGATTTCGGTGTGAAAGATAGTGGCTCTCTTCTGCCAGGTCATGGCGGTATTTACGATAGAATTGACAGTACTGTTTTTTCAATAACAGGATTTGTTTTGTTTATCTTATTATTTAATTATGTTTCATAAAGAAGGATTCAACATTATAATAATTAGTTTTTTTGTAACAGTAATAATTGGGGTTTTGTCTGAATATTTAATTGAATCAAAAAATTTAAAAACTACATTACAAGTAATAATACTAATTATATTGATTCTTGTACTTCAGTTCTTTAGAAATCCAAATAGACCAGCATTAGGAAAAAAAGATTCATTGGTTTCTCCTGTTGATGGAAAAATTGTATCAATTTCAGAAATTTATGAAGATGAATATTTTAATGATAAAAGACTTCAAATTTCAATTTTTATGTCACCTATTAACGTACATGTAACTCGTTACCCAGTTACAGGAAAAATAATTTATAGTAAATATCACCCTGGAAAATATCTAGTTGCATGGCATCCAAAGTCATCAAAATTAAATGAACGAACTACGATAGTAATTGAAAATCAATTTTTAGGTAAAGTAATGTATAGACAAATAGCAGGAACTGTAGCTAGAAGGATTGTAAATTATGCAATTGAAAATCAGGCAGCAGTTCAAGGTGAAGATGCTGGTTTTATTAAATTTGGTTCTAGAGTTGATGTTTTTTTACCCCCAGATACAAAATTGAAAATTAAAAATGGTCAAAAAGTTAAAGGAGGTATTACTTTATTTACTTAATTTTAATTTAAGATTTTTGAGACTTTTAGATAAATTTTCTATTTTAAGTTTTGTGTCAAAAGCTTTTTTCTTCTCTTTTTCAATTACACTCTCTGGTGCATTATTAATGAATTTTTGATTAGAAAGTTTCTTGTCAATTAAATTAAGAAGCCCTTCAAGGTAATCTAACTCTTTAGTAATTTTAAGAATTTCTTCCTCAAAATTTGAAATTTTTACTGGGATTGAATACTCATTTTCTAAAACTCTAAATGAAATTATTTGAGCATCGTTTACTTGAAAAGTCCAATCATTTACATTACCCATTTTATCGACAATTGGCCTTAACTCTTTTTCTATTTGGTTGCTACAAATTAATTTTATTGAATCTTTAAAAGAAATAGAATTATTTTTTCGAGCAGAACGAATTTGAGAAATCAATTCCTTTGAGTATTCAAATTTTTCAAGTATCAATTCATCAACATCACTTACTTTTGGCCAAGATGAAATTATTAATGATTCATTAATATTCCTTTTTTTCAATAAATGCCAAATTTCTTCAGAAATAAATGGCATAAACGGATGCAATATTTTTAAATTACGTTCAAAAAAATATTTAACTTTTTTATAAGTATAATTGTCTATTTTGTCTTTTTCTGGCTTTATAATTTCCAAGAACCAAGAACAAAAATCGTCCCAAATTAGTTTATATATTTCCATTAAAGCATGAGAAATTCTAAATTTTTTGAATTGATCATTAATTTTAAATAAAGTTTTATTGAATTTAGATTCATACCAATCAATTGCAATTTTAGATGAAGGCTCTATTGAAAGTTTATCATCTGGCCTCCAACTTTCAATTAAACGATAAGAATTCCATATTTTATTTGCAAAATTTTTACCCTGTTTACATAAGTTTTCATCATATAGCAAATCATTACCTGCGGGTGCACTCAAAAGTAAACCAACTCTAACCGCATCGGAACCATACTTTAACATTAATTGAGTAGCATCAGGTGAATTTCCTAACTGTTTAGACATTTTACGGCCCTGACTGTCTCTAATCAGTCCAGTCAAATACACATTTGAAAATGGTTTTTGGTTTTTTATATGATAACCTGACATTATCATTCTTGCCACCCAAAAAAATAGAATATCAGGTCCTGTAACTAAGTCATTGGTAGGATAATAATATTTAATATCCTCATTGTTTGGTTCTAATATTCCATTAAAAACAGAAATAGGCCAAATCCAAGATGAAAACCATGTGTCTAAAACATCATCATCCTGCTTTAATTCTTCAATCTTCAAATTTTTATTTCCAGAATTTAAAATAGCTTTTTTTAAAGCCATCTGTTTATTTTCTGCAACAACAAATTCTTTTTTATCCTTACCGTAATAGTATGCGGGTATTTGGTGACCCCACCACAATTGCCTAGAAATATTCCAATCTCTAATATTTTCAAGCCAATGATTATAAAAATTTATAAATTTTTTAGGGTGTAATATAATATCTTTGTTGTTAATGGATTTCAATGCAGAATTTGAAATTTTATCCATTTTTAAAAACCACTGTTCCGAAAATCTAGGTTCAATTATTGAATTTGTCCTTTCAGATTTTGAAAGCTTGTGTCGATGCTCTGTGGTCTCCAATAAAATATCAAGTTTTTTAAATTCTGTGACTAATTTATTTCTAACATCAAATCTATCTAATCCTTCGTATAATAGACCATGATTATTTAAAGTTCCATCGGAGTTAAAAATATCGATAAAATTTAAGTTATGTTTCTGAGCTAATTTATAATCATTTTCATCATGGGCAGGAGTTACTTTTAAACAACCTGTCCCAAGTTCCATACTAACGTATTCATCTGCTATTATTGGTATAGCTCTATTTACAATCGGTACAATTGCTCTTTTCCCAATTAAATTAGTATATCTATTATCGTTTGGATTAACAGCAATTGCTGTATCACCAAAAATTGTTTCTGGTCTAGTTGTAGCTATAATTATATTCTCTTCTGATTCGAAAATTTTATAAGCAATATGAAATAATTTTCCGTTACTTTCTTCAGAAAAAATCTCTTCGTCAGACAAAGTCGTTTGAGCGTCTGGATCCCAATTTACCATTCTGTGACCTTTGTATATTAGACCTTCTTCATATAAATCAATAAAAACTTTTGTAACAGATTCTGACATTTGCTTATCTAGAGTAAACTTTGTTCTGTCCCAATCGCAAGAACAACCTAATTTTTTTAGTTGATTAATAATTATCCCACCATGTTTATTTGTCCATTTCCAAGCATGTTCTAAAAATTCACTTCTACTTAGTTCTTTCTTACTAATTCCTTTTTCTTTTAAGTATGAAACTACTTTTGCTTCAGTTGCTATCGATGCATGATCAGTCCCTGGAACCCAACATGCATTGTAACCATTCATTCTTGCTTTACGAATTAACACATCTTGAATAGTATTATTCATCATATGTCCTATGTGTAATATTCCAGTAACGTTTGGAGGCGGGATAACTATTGTATAGGCTTCTCTTTTATCTGGAACAGACCTAAAAAAATTATTTTGAATCCAATACTTGTACCATTTTTCTTCTATTTTAGATGGTATATATTTGGAGGATATCATAAAATTTATTTCAAAACAAATTTAAGCATCGAATTTAAATTAAAAGATGTTAAATTTATGATTTGATTATTAGTTATAAATAATTATGAATAAAAATCTTTTAATACTTATTTTTCTTGTCTGCAGTGCTTACTCTAAAGGCCAAAATTCTGCTTTTATAACTTTTGATTCTCTTACAATTAATTATGGTAAAATTTTACAAGGTGAGGATGGAACTGTAGATTTTAAATTCACCAATACAGGAGACAGAGATTTGAAAATAAATAGAGTCAGGTCTTCATGCGGATGCACAATTCCAAAAAAACCAGATTCATTAATTGCACCAGGAGTGTCCGATTTAATAAAAGTTAAATATGATACAGAAAGAATAGGAATAATTAATAAAACTATTATCGTTAATTCGAATGCGGCTAATGGGACTGTGATTTTGAAAATTACAGGGGAAATTTTAGATCCAGAAAATATTAAGGAAATAAAAGAAGATATTTAGAAATTGATCTCTCTAAAAAAATTCAATTCATTTGGTGTTGAATGTAGAACCCCCTACTTCAATGAGGTTTTTAGTTTTTTTGAGTTAAAAAATTTGATATTGAAAAAAAAAATTAAAGAATTTTTAGTTTTAGGTGGTGGAACAAATATTCTTTTTTTAAATCAAATAACAGGTCCTGTAATTAAAAATTCCATTGGTGGCATTAAAATAGTTAATGAAAACGACAACGTTATTTATATCTCCGTTGGTGCTGGGGTAAATTGGCATGACTTAGTATTATGGTGTATTTCAAAAAATTATGGGGGAATTGAAAACCTTAGTTTAATTCCTGGCTTGGTTGGGGCTGGTCCTATTCAAAATATTGGTGCATATGGTGCTGAAATTTGTGATGTTTTTCATGAACTAGAATGTATTGAAATAAAAAATGGTTCTAAAACCAATTTTAGCGCATCTGATTGTAAGTTTTCCTATCGGAATTCAATTTTCAAAAACGAATACAAAGGAGAATTTATTATCACTAATGTTACTCTAAGATTAACAAAAAAAAATCATAAAATAAATACTAATTATGGCGAAATAAATAAGACACTTCAACATATGAAAATTTTAAATCCTAGTATCAAAGACGTTTCTGACGCTATCGTTAATATAAGATCTAAAAAATTGCCTGACCATAACGAAATAGGAAATGCTGGAAGTTTTTTCAAAAATCCAATTATAGATTTGAAAAATGTCGAAAAACTTATTAAAAATTATCCCGATATTCTAGTTTTTCCATTAAATGGCGAAAAAGTAAAAATTTCAGGTGCATGGTTAATTGAAAGATGTGGGTTTAAAGGAAAAAGAATCAAAAATGTTGGTATGCATAGTAATCAATCACTTGTGCTAGTAAACTATGGAAATGCGACCGGAACCGAACTTTGGAATTATGCAAAAGAAGTTAAGAAAAAGGTTTTTAATAAATTTAAAATTCAACTAGAAGAAGAAGTAAACCTAATTAATTAGATTTTATATATTTTTATTCAATGCTTCTTTTTTTAGTAACACTATTTTTAATTGCCATTTCAATTGCTGGAATAAGTATAAAAATTATTTCAAAAAAAAATGGTGAATTCTCTGGGACATGTGCAAGTCAAAACCCATTTTTAAACAAGGATGGGGAACCATGTAGCCTTTGTGGTAAAATACCAAAAAAAAATACCAAGTGTGATGTTTCAAATGCAAAATTAAATTGAATTTTAAAGATGAAATTATAGCCCAAATCAAAATGGCGAAAAATGGAAATCAACATTCATTTCGCTTTTTATTGGAACATTACTGGGATGAAGTTTATTCAATAATGCTTAAATTTTCAAAAAATGAAGATATTTCAGAAGAACTAACAATCAAATGTTTTGGAAAGAGTTTTGAAAAAATTTCTACTTACGACGAAAAATATGCATTTAATACATGGCTAATAACTATAGCAAAAAATTTGTACATAGATACAAAAAGAGAAAAAAAAATAAACTCAACATTCAATTCAAGTCATGATTTAATAACAAAATATGTAGCTGATAATTCTCCTGACCCAGAAGGAGATTTAATTGGCAAACAAAGTCTTGAAACTTTAATAAATAAAATTGGATTATTAAAACCAAAATATAGGGAAGTAATTCAGTTAAGATACTTGCAACAATTAAGTATTAAACAAATATCAAAGAAACTTAAATCTAATGAAAGTACAATTAAAGTAAAGTTGATGAGAGCAAAAAAGTTATTAAACGAAAAGCTTTAATAATATGATAAACTCAATTAAAAAGCTTGGCCCAGGTTTACTTTTTGCTGGGGCTGCTATTGGAGTTTCTCATTTGGTACTATCAACTAAAGCAGGAGGTGATTTTGGCTTTGGACTTGTTTGGGCATTAATAATTATTAATTTAATTAAATATCCTTTTTTTGAATTTGCCCCAAGATATACTCTTTCAACAGGAAAAAGCTTATTAGAAGGATATAGGGAAATTGGTAAAAGTATTTTAATTGTTTATTTCCTTTTAAATGTGTTGACAATGTTTACTATACAAGCAGCTGTAACTTCAGTTAGTGCAGGCATTGCTACAAAAATATTTGGATTTGAATCAAACCTTTTAGTCTCAATTGGTATTGCATTATTGTGTTTTACCATAATAATTATAGGGAAATTTGATTTTTTAGATAAAACTATTAAACTGTTTGTTTTTGCATTATGTATTTGTACTATGATCACTGCATTTGTTTCATTAAATAATGCTACTGAATTTAATCTAAATCAAGTTTTTCCTATGAATAATCTAGAATTAATTTTTCTTGTTTCATTTATGGGATGGATGCCAGGACCCCTCGATATTTCAATATGGCATTCACTTTGGTCACTAGAGAAAAAAAAAATAAATCCAGAACTAACCTTTGATAACTTTCGCTTCGATTTTAAGGTTGGATATTTATTAACTCTTATAATGGGACTGGTTTTTATATCTCTTGGGGCTACTGTACTGTATAACTCTGGAACAAATCTGTCTTCAAACGGTTCTGTTTTTGCAGCTCAACTCATTAACTTGTACACTTCATCTATAGGTGAAAATTGGTTTTATGTAATCGCTTTTGGGGCTTTTTTTACCATGCTGAGTACAACAATTGCTACTTTAGATGCATCACCTAGAACAATGTCATTAACATGTAAAATATTAAATTTTCAGTTTGGTAGAAATCAAAACTTTTGGCTAATTATTTTAACATTAGGTACCTGCTTAATTTTTTTATTTTTTTTCAACTGAAATGGGTTTTTTAATAAAAATAGCAACAATACTTTCATTTGTAACTGCACCTTTATACGCAATCTTAAATTTTATATTAGTAACAAAAAAGAACATGCCAAAAAAATACAGACCAAAAAAAATTATCAGAATTTGGAGTTTTTTGTCAATTATTTTTCTGTTAGCTTTTAGCTTTGCGTATATATTAACTCTTTTTTTATAAATAAGATGTTCGTAAATTAGCAAAAAAAATTGCTTTATGTCTCAAGTTGTTACCTTAGAGAAAAACAAAACAGTATCCAAACCTAAGTGGCTTAAGGTAAAACTTCCTAATGGTGAAAAATATAAGGAATTAAGAAACTTAGTAGACAAATACGAATTACACACAATATGTAGTTCGGGTGGCTGTCCTAATATGGGAGAATGTTGGACTGAGGGTACAGCAACATTTATGATTCTTGGTAACATCTGTACTAGATCTTGTGGGTTTTGTGGGGTATTAACAGGAAGACCTGATACTGTAGATTGGGCCGAACCAGAAAAAGTTGCCCGCTCGATAAAAATTATGGGAATAAAACATGCTGTTATTACTTCTGTTGATAGAGATGACTTACCCGATCAAGGCAGTATCATTTGGTCTGAAACGGTTCAAGCAATTAGAAGGATGAATCCAAATACCACACTTGAAACACTAATTCCAGATTTTCAGGGAAATGAAAAATATTTAGACAGAATTGTTGATGTTAGTCCTGAAGTAGTATCCCACAATATTGAAACCGTAAGAAGACTAACGAGTCAAGTAAGAATTCAAGCAAAATATGATAGAAGTATTCAAGTTCTCAAATACTTAAAATCTAATGGGATTAAAAGAACCAAATCTGGAATCATGCTTGGATTGGGTGAAAATGAATTTGAAATTATTGAATCTATGAAAGACCTCAGAAAGATTGATGTTGATATAATCACATTGGGGCAATATTTGCAACCAACAAAAAATCACCTACCTGTTGTTGAATTTATCAATCCAGAAAAATTTAAAAAGTATGAAAATATTGGATATGAGATGGGTTTTCGTCATGTTGAAAGTGGTGCTTTAGTACGTTCTTCATATAAGGCTCACAAACATGTCAATTAATTTTTAATTGCTTGTTCAATATTTCAATAAAAAATTTTTCACCCTCAATAAATTTTATTTCAATTCCAATACTAAACAATCTTTGAATTTTAAAAGTTGTAAGCTTGACATAATCTTTTTCTGTTGTCAAAATATTTTTGTTTGATTTAACGAACTTATCAATTTGATTTTTTGTGTAATTGTGATGGTCTTTAAATTGATAATGATTGAATTTTGCATTTTTAGATTTTAGATAATTGACCAGATTTTTTGAATTTGCTATTCCAGTCACCAAAATAAATTCATTTTTTAAAAACTCAGCTACATTAATTTTTGTTTTTCCAAGTACATAATCATTATATGAAATAGTTGTAAAAAAAAGTTTTTGATTTTTGTTTATTGATAATTTTTTTTTATAAAAAATTTTAGTTTTTAAATCTATATTGTGTGGACATTTTGTAACCACAACCACATCAGCATGTTTAGATTGGGATTTATTAGCTCTGAGATTACCAATTGGTAATAATTCATCCTTAAACCACGGTTTATCAAATGTTGTCAATAAAATTTTAAAGGATGGTATTACTTTTAAGTGTTGCATTCCATCATCTAAAATTATTGATTTAACTTTTGGATAATTCTCAACTATTTTTTTTATTGCTTTAAATCGGTTTTCACCTACGGTAATAATTGTATTTGGGTGTTTTTTAAGAAGCATTAATGGCTCATCTCCAACATCAGAAGCGGTTGAAAATTTAGATAACTTAAAAAATCCAGAAGATTTTCTTCCATAGCCCCTACTCAAAACACCTAATGTTGTTTTATTCGTAAATTTTTGCAACAGATAATCAATCATTGGTGTTTTTCCTGTACCACCCGTTGATAAATTCCCAACTACTATTATAGGAAATGAAAATCTGTGTGATTTGATTATTGAATATTTGTATGCTAATTGACGAAGTCTTATGACCGAATCGTAAGCAATTTTTAATGGAAATAATGCTTTTCTAAATAAAAACATAAAAACAAATTTAGAACTTTTATATTTGGATAATATGATAGTTAGTGATATTACAGATGCTATAGAACAGTGGTGCCCTTTGGAATTTGCAGAAGATTTTGATAATGTTGGTCTAATTGTTGGTGATAAGAAAAATAATGTATCTAAAGTTTTAATCTCTCATGATTGTATTGAAAGTGTTGTTGAGGAAGCAATTAAATTAAAATGTGAATTAATAATTTGCTTTCACCCGATTATATATTCTGGACTAAAAAAAATAAATACAAATACTTATGTAGGTAAAACTGTTATAAAAGCTTTAAAAAATGATATTAATATTTATGCAATACATACCTCACTTGACAATAATATTAAAGGTGTTAATAAATCTCTTGCAGATAAGCTAGGATTAAAAAACAGAAAAGTATTAATTCCAAAAAAAAATACAATATTAAAGTTAAACACATACGTGCCAAACTCCTATTTGTCTGTTGTTGAAAAATCACTGTATGAAGCAGGAGCAGGTAATATTGGCAATTATAGCGAATGCAGCTTCATTTCGACTGGAAAAGGGGGTTTTAAACCCAATAAAAAGAGTAACCCATTTAAAGGAACCGTAGGAAAACGAAATTTAGAAGATGAATCAAAATTACAAGTAGTTTTTGCAAAAAACTTGAAAAGAAAAGTATTAAGGTCCTTGCATAAAACACATCCATTTGAAACACCAGCGTATGAAATTTTTAATATAGAAAATATTGACAGCTCTGTTGGATTAGGTTGTGTTGGTAATCTTGACAATCCTATTGATGAACTTGAATTTTTAAAATTGACAAAAAGAATATTAAATTCTGCAGTAATAAGACATAATAAAATAACAGGAAGAAAAATTAAAAAAGTTGCAATTTTAGGTGGTTCTGGAAGCTTTGCAATAGGTGAAGTTTTAAATAAAAAAATAGATGCATATGTTACTGCAGACCTAAAATATCATGACTTTTTTAAGGCTGATAATAAGTTTTTAATTTTAGATGTTGGCCATTATGAAAGTGAACAATTTACAAAAAAGATTATCGAAAATTTTCTTAAAGAAAAATTTCCTAATTTTGCATTCATTTCATCGAAAATTGATACAAACCCAGTAGAATATTTTTAATTATGCCAAAATCTAAAGAATCAACAATAGAAGAAAAATTAAGAGCGCTATACAACCTGCAATTAATTGATACCAGAATTGATGAAATAAAAAATGTTAGAGGTGAACTCCCACTGGAAGTTGAAGACCTTGATGCTGAAATTGCTGGTTTAGAAAAAAGGTTAAGTAATATTAACATTGAAGTTGAGGCTTTTAGTGATGAAATAAAAAATAAAAAACACAGCATCGATGTTGCGAATGATTTAATAAAAAAATATAAAGATCAGCAAAAAAACGTTCGAAATAATAGGGCGTATGAATCTCTCAATAAGGAAATTGAGTTCCAAGAACTTGAAATTGAACTTGCTGAAAAACAAATCAAGCAACTTAACGAACTTATCGAACAAAAAAATGAATCGATAAATGATAATTCAGCAAAAATTGAAGAAAGAAAAAATCACTTGGAACATAAAAAAAGTGAACTTGATTCAATTATGGCAGAAACTCAAAAAGAAGAAGATATATTGTTAAAAAAATCCGATGAATTTGCTGTAAAAGCTGATGAAAGGTTAGTATCTGCATATAAAAGAATCAGAAAATCAGTAAAAAATGGTTTAGCTATTGTATCAGTAGATAGAGGAGCCTCTGCAGGATCATTTTTTACAATCCCTCCACAAATTCAATTAGACATTGCATCAAGAAAAAAGATTATAACAGACGAACACAGTGGCAGAATACTAGTGGATAAAGATTTAGCAAAAGAGCAAGAAGAATTTATGAGTAATATATTTTCATCAGCATTTTAGTTTTCTGAAATAAGTGGGCGCGAAGGGATTCGAACCCCTGACCCCTTGGGTGTAAACCAAGTGCTCTGAACCAACTGAGCTACGCGCCCGAAAGTGTGCAAATATATAAAAATGCGACTTTAAAATAGTATCAAAAAAATTTATGTTTGAGAACCTCTCCAACTATAAATATACTGCCACATATAAATATGATATCATTTTTTTCTGACTTTTTTAAAGCACTCAAGCAAGCATTTTTAACACTTTCATGACACTCATATTTTAAATATTTTTTTTTATAAAAAACTTTTTCAAGCTTATCAACATTCATGGACCTTGGAACATTAGCTGAGCACAAGTAATAGTAAAATTCAGATGGCAAAATTTTGGTAAAATTTTCAATTTTTTTATCGTTAGATAACCCAAAAATAAAATGAACTTTTTTTGAATTTTTTTTTAGTTGATTCAATACTAATAGAACAGCATTAAAGTTGTGAGCTGCATCTGCAATTACAAGAGGATTATTGCCTAAAACATCCCATCTTCCTTGAAATCCCATATTTTTTTTAACGTTTAATAGCCCTTTTTTTAATTTACCATTGTTAATTATTTCTTTATCTATAATTTCAATTGTTTTAACAACTCCATCAATATTTAGTGATTGATAGTCTCCGTCTAAGTCAGTACTGAAATTAGATTTTTTTGCTAAAAATAATTTAGCTAAATTTTTTTCAGCAATTTTTTTAAAGACTGGATAGGTTTTTTTGTTGAATTCGCTAATTACAATTGGTGTATTTTTTTTTATTATACCGGCTTTTTCGTAAGCTATTTGTTCTAAAGAATCCCCTAAGAATTGTTGATGATCTAACCCCACATTTGTAATTAAACTCACAATTGGTTTTATAATATTTGTGGCATCCAATCTTCCTCCTAGTCCGGTTTCTATAACAGCATAATCTACTCCCTTTCGTGAAAAAAAACTGATTGCTAAAGCAAATGTAATTTCAAAAAAAGAAAATTTATTTTTTTTTAAAAAAAGAAAATTTTCATTTACAAATTTGATGACATAAGATTTTGAAATTTTTTTTCCATTAATTTTTATTCGCTCTCTGAAATCTATTAAGTGGGGAGAGGTATACAAACCAACTTTAAAATTTGATTCCTTTAGTACAGATGCAATCATATTTGCGGATGAGCCTTTACCATTAGTTCCAGCAATATGAATTGATTTAAAATTATTTTGAGGGTTACCAAAATGATTTGCAATAAAAGTTATAGAATCTAAATTGAGTTTTAAAACTGGTGGTCCATCTCGATGGTACATCGGAAGATTGAGAAATAACCAATCTATGGTTTGCTGATAATTTTTAAAGGACAAAGTCTCTTAATAAAATAAAAACAATAAAACCTGCTAAATACCCTATCAAAGCCAAAAAAGCTATTTTTTTTAAGTACCAAATAAAGTTTATTTTTTCCATTCCCATTGCAACAACACCAGCAGCAGATCCGATAATTACCATACTACCACCAGTTCCTGCAGCAAAAGCAATTCCATGCCAAAGTGGATCATCAACTCCTTGACCAAACATTCCCATAGAAGCAGCTACAAGTGGAACATTATCTATTGCTGCAGAAAGAAATCCTAGTATAAAGACTACAATATCCAATCCCTTAAAAATGGCAAAGCCAGAACCTTCAAAAGTATTAACTAACCACTCTCCTGTATTAAAAACAATTCCCAATGCTTCTAAGGCACCGACAGCCATCAGAATACCAAGAAAGAAAAGAATGCTTGGCATTTCAATTTTTGTTAGTGCGTGATGTATAGGACTATGAGAATATAACTCTTCATCAACAGAATTTGGTGAATTTTTAAGAATATTACTGTAGATTTCAGAAATTGTAGCAACTATTGCAAGTGAAAACATCATTCCCACAAATGGAGGTAGCCCAGTAATTAGTTTAAAAATTGGAACAAATACAATAGAAAGGAGTCCAATGATTAGAATTTTATCTCCAAAAATATTTTCTTTTTCACTTTTAGGTTTTGAAGATATCTCACCTTTAAAAACTTTATAATTTGATGCTATATACGTTGGTAAAATCATACATACAAGTGAGGGAATAAGCAGGTACATGACCAAAGGTCCAATGTTAACTTTTTCACCTATCCATAACATAGTAGTTGTGATATCACCAATCGGTGACCAAGCTCCACCAGCATTTGCGGCAACAATAATCATCCCAGCGTACCACAGTTTTAAGTTTTTATCATTTATAAGTTTTTGGAGAATCGTAATTAATACAATGGTTGCAGTAAGGTTGTCTATTATTGCTGAGAGAAAAAACGCTAAAAAACATATTATCCAAAGAATTTTTACTTTATTTTTTGTAGAAATGAGTTTTTTAATACCATTAAAGCCGTTAAAATAATCTACCATTTCGACTATTGTCATTGCACCAATTAAAAAAACTAGTATTTCAGAAGTGTGTCCAAGGAAGTAATTTAAAGAATATTTTAACTTTTCAGGTGTTAGAATTTTGTTTTTTGTATCTACTTCAAAAACAGTTAAGTCAAAAAAGGAGATTAAGCCCCACATTAACGCCATCATTACAAGAGCAGGTATCAACTTATCTATTTTGAGTTGATGTTCAAAAGCAATTGAAAGATAGCCAATAAAAAAAACAACAAGAATTAAAGTTTCAATCATAACACAACAAATATAAAAAAGTCAATCAACTATTTTTAAATTTTATCTATATAATAACTTGATAAATTATGACATATTATTTTACAATTATTATAGTTATTTGATATTTTAATTGACAATAAACTAATTTCAGATAAACAACCTGATTTAAATTTTGAATCTTCTAACTTAAGATTATATTTGAAAGTATGTTACCAAAGAAACAAGGCTTATACAATCCTGAATTTGAGCATGATAATTGCGGTGCTGGTTTCATATGCAGTCTTGAGGGGAAAAAAACCAACTCAATAATTCATAAAGCTCTCGATATTCTCGACAAGCTCGAACACAGAGGTGCCGTTAGTGCTGATGGTAAAACTGGTGATGGAGCGGGTATTCTCATTGATATTCCTCATCATTTTTTAAAAGATGTCTGTCCTTTTAAAATTCCAAAACCTCAAACTTACGCATTGGGTATGGTCTTCCTCCCAAGAAAAATGAATCAAAGAAATTTTTGTATTGAAATTTTTGAAAACGAATTGAAGAGACAAAAACTTTCAATTATTGGATGGAGAGATGTGCCAGTAAACGAAGATGTTGTAGGCGACATAGCAAAAAAAACCTTACCGTACATAAAACAAATTTTTGTTAAATCTTCAAGTGGGGTAATTGAAGAAGATAAATTAAATACTAAAGCTTTTGTAGCAAGAAAAAGAGCTGAAAATATAATCTATAAGAGTAAAATGTCACAAAGTCAATACTTTTATTTACCAAGTTTATCAACAAGAACTCTAATTTATAAAGGGCTTCTATTACCTCAAGACATACAAAATTTCTACCTTGATTTAAAAGACAAAAGAGTTGTAACAAGATTAGCATTAGTTCATCAAAGATTCTCCACAAACACGTTCCCAACTTGGGATCTTGCGCAGCCATTCCGCTATATGTGTCACAATGGTGAAATTAATACTTACAAAGGAAATGTTATGAGAATGAAAGCGAGAGAAGAGCTATTTTATGATAAAAATATTGGTGATAATATGCAATACTTATCTCCAATTATCTTACCTGGAAAATCTGACTCTGCTGCAATGGATATGGTAGTTGAGCTTCTTCTTCATACAGGTCGTTCTCTTCCAGAAGTTATGATGATGTTAGTTCCTGAGGCTTGGGAAAAACATCAATCAATGGACATCAAAAAAAAGAACTTTTACAGTTATAACAGTTGCATCATGGAACCATGGGATGGCCCTGCGTCAGTTCCTTTCACTGATGGAAAATATATAGGCGCTTTACTTGATCGAAACGGTCTCAGACCCTCAAGATATTCTGTAACGAAAGATGGGTATGTAGTCATGTCGTCTGAAACTGGTGTAATTGATATCGAACCTGAAAACATATTACGACATGGTAGACTTGAACCAGGTAGAATGTTTCTTGTTGATATGGAAGAAGGTCGCATTGTTGAAGATTCAGAAGTAAAAGAAAGAATAGCTTCTAAATATCCATATGGTGAATGGATTAAGAAAAACACTTTACATCTAAGAGATGTTCCTTACACAGGAAATAAAACCGAAATTGAAGTATTAGATTATTTTAAGAGACTCAAACTTTTTGGATATACCGAAGAAGATATTAAAACATTAATTGTTCCAATGAGTTTAAAAGGAAAAGAATCTATAGGCTCCATGGGAACTGACACACCCTTGGCTGTTTTTTCAGAAAAACCTCAACTATTATTTAATTATTTTAAACAACTGTTTGCTCAAGTTACAAATCCTCCGTTGGATGGCATCAGAGAAGAAATAGTTACAGATACTTCAATTGGAATCGGTAGTGACGAAAATATTTTTAAAATATCTTCAAAGCATGCAAAAAAACTAATTATACAAAATCCAATAATCTCAAATGAGGACTTAGATAAAATTAAGTTCATCAAACACAAAAATTTTAAGGCAAGTTCCATAAATGCTACTTATGCAATAAATTCAGGCCTCAATGGCTTAGAAAAGTCACTTGAAAGCATGCTGGTTAAAGTTCAAATTGCTGTCAAAAATGGTTGTAATATAATTATCATCTCAGACAGGGGTGTAAATAATAAGTTAGCTCCGATTCCAATTTTATTAGCTTGCTCACATATACATCATGGCATGATGAAGAAAAAATTGAGGTCAAAGTTTGGAATAATCATTGAATCTGCCGAGCCCAGAGAACCTCATCATTTTGCACTATTATTTGGATATGGCGCAAGTGCAATTAATCCTTATATGGTCAACGAAATCATAAATTTTCAAGTAAAAAGTGGTAGTATTAAAAACTTGTCCTCAGAAAATGCTATTTCAAATTTTAATAAAGCCATTGCCAAAGGGCTTGTCAAAATCATGAACAAAATTGGAATTTCAACACTTCACTCCTATCGCGGTGCTCAAATTTTTGAGGCTTTGGGGTTAAGTAAAAAGTTTGTAGATAAATACTTTTCTAAAACAACTACAAGAATTGAAGGTATTGGACTAAAAGAAATTGAATTAGAAATTTTACACCGCCATGAGTTTGCTTTCAATAAGAATATTGAAGAATTTGGAGGTATTGGATTGGAAATTGGTGGCAGCTACAGATGGAGAAGAAATGGTGAAGCTCATATGATGAATCCAAGCACTATTTCAAAGTTACAACAGGCTACAAAAAATAGAAATTTTAAGACATATGAAGAATATTCCCGTTTAGTAAATGACCAATCCAAACAACTTATGACAATACGCGGGATGTTTGAATTCACAGAGCTAGATCCAATACCAATTGATGAAGTTGAACCGTGGACTGAAATAGTAAAACGCTTTAAAACTGGTGCAATGTCTTTAGGTTCAATTAGTAAAGAAGCACACGAAAATCTTGCAATTGCAATGAACAGGATTGGTGGTAAAAGTAATTCTGGTGAAGGGGGTGAAGATATTGAAAGGTTTTCAATTGATGACAACGGGGACTGGAGAAACTCTGCTATTAAACAAGTTGCTTCTGGTAGATTTGGAGTCTCATCACATTATCTTACCAATGCAAAAGAAATTCAAATTAAAATGGCTCAAGGAGCTAAGCCTGGTGAAGGCGGTCAGTTACCAGGCCCAAAAGTAAACCCATACATTGCGTCTGTTAGGAACTCTACACCTTTTGTAGGATTAATTTCACCTCCTCCCCACCACGATATTTATTCAATAGAGGATCTTGCTCAATTAATATTTGATTTAAAGAACGCGAATCGGGAGGCGAGAATAAATGTGAAACTTGTTTCAGAAGTTGGAGTTGGAACAATCGCTGCTGGTGTTGCGAAAGCAAAAGCTGATGTAATATTAATATCGGGATACGATGGAGGTACAGGTGCATCTCCCTTAACTTCTTTAAAACATGCAGGATTGCCGTGGGAACTTGGAATAGCAGAAGCACAACAAACACTTGTAATGAACGATTTGCGTGGAAGAGTAGTGATTGAGTGTGATGGTCAAATGAAGACTGGACGAGATGTAGCTATAGCTGCCTTGCTTGGTGCTGAGGAATTTGGTTTTTCAACTGCACCTTTAATTGCCTCTGGTTGTATAATGATGCGGGCATGTCATCTTAATACCTGCCCAGTTGGAATTGCAACACAAGATCCCGAACTAAGGAAAAACTTTAAAGGTAAGCCTGAACATGTAATTAACTTCATGTACTTTGTAGCTGAGGAATTAAGAGTTATCATGGCAAGTCTTGGATTTAAAACTGTAGACGAAATGATTGGTCAAAGTCAAAAATTAAATATGAACAATGCCGTATCACATTTCAAATCTGAAGGAATTGACTTATCGTCAATTTTATATAAACCTAAGTCTGATAAAAATTTTGCTGTTAGGAATGTAATCAA